>Ga0194125_10001926_pt1 | contig 34861 bp, 56 predicted proteins | sample TA2KigC250mmetaG_FD_148626 | JGI IMG/M metagenome (GOLD analysis project Ga0194125, IMG submission 148626) | Freshwater microbial communities from Lake Tanganyika, Tanzania - TA2015034 Kigoma Deep Cast 250m | ecosystem: Environmental > Aquatic > Freshwater > Lake | place: Tanzania: Lake...
CTTTAGCTGCTCGCCGTACTCACAGTTCCCGCACTTCTTGGTTCCATCGCTTGGGCCATAGTTTGCGGTGAGAATAGCTTTCTGCTTGTTGCCCTTGTTGATGATCTCGTCTTCAGTAGCAAGCGGACACTCAGAATAATCACCATCTAAGAGAGCCTCGCCCTTCTTGCCCATTTCCTTACCTGGGCCGAGAAGACCGATCATAATTGTTGGGCCTTTCACTTCTTGCCCTTTTTGGCAGGCATCTTGCCCTTTTTAGGCATTTTTCCGTACATGGTTATCTCCAGTGACAATTACCCACCCCGAGTTTAACCCTTTTTGTAAAACTCCGCAATAGCCTCCTGCGCCCTCCTCAGTTGTAGCTCGTAGCGCTCGGTGGAAATCTTCAGCCTCTGGGCTATGGAGTGGGGCCGATGGTACGGGTACTGGATGTAAGTAGCCTTCAGGATGCCCCTTTGTATGGTTGGAAGGGTTCTGACTATGTTTTCTACCTGTTCCCCCGCAATAAAATCTGGCTCGTACCTGGGTTCTTCCCCCTCCCAAACCTCGGTACTCTGATAATTACCCTCTGCGGAGGCGGCTTGAGTCTGTACGGGAGGGCCAACAGGCCCATACGCGCACCAGAAAGCCCAGTTTCTCAGGAGGTCTTCTGTTTGTCGGGAAACCATGCCGCCGCGAGTTCTGGTCTGTTTTGGGAAATCCAGGGATACGCCTCGTCTCTCAGATACCGCCAGTCTCTTCCTGTCGTAGCCCCGCCGACATGGTGGACATACGCACGACTAATGTAGTTCCTGAGACCCTTTTGCCGCATATCTATGCACTGCACATCGTCCGAATAGTTGTTTAGCGGAGGGAAGTCTATCCAGGCATCTCGGTGTATATACGCCGCATAAGGCGCGATTACGTCCACCTCACAGATAAAGTTTTCAGAGTCATGCTTGTTTTGGTTGTTCTTGTCGCCTTCGTGCCGGTAGCGAATGTTTTGCAAGCCCCTGGCAAAATCTGACCTACAAGCCACCCAGCCACGATTCTCCTCTGGAATTATGCTCAAGTCTTGCGTGAGGGTTTCCCAAAAAGTCGGGTTGAGAACCACATCATCGTTCAGAATCAGCAGGTCTTCGTGTTCCTGCATCGCAACATGGGCAGCAGCGTTATACGCATCCCCAAAGTTTTGGGCGGTATTAAGTAGGTTTATGGTTCTGTGCTTGGGTAGAACAATGTTGGAACCAGATAGGTAGACTGTCCAGAAGGTCGGCAGGTAGAAGGTTATGCTCGCGCAGAGAACCGGCAGGCACTTGCCTGAGGTAGTACAGATTACGACTGCGGACATTTTTCGTACTCCCCTACCCTGTGTCCTGCTTCAACCTTTAACAGTGGATTAGCCATAAGCGGCAGGTCACAGGTAAAAAACCGTAGCTTGTACTTCCACAACACATAAGAAAGGCTTATCTGGTCTTGCACCGACCATTTCTGATGCTCACCCCACCAGAAGGCGTTTAGATCGTCTCCCCAGTCCTTTGCTCTACAGATGACACCGGAGGCCCACAGACCCCAATCCGCAGGCATACCGCCCTTTTTATAGGCTTTGGCTTGGGCCATTATCGGTTCACCGTGATATTTCCGCATATCGTGAGACTCTTCTGCCTCGTCGTAGAGACAATTGCGCCAAGGATGCTTAAACATTGCCCAACGGTCTCTGGCCTGGTCAACCATGTATTCCGCAAAGAACCTGCTTGTAACCCGAATAGAGCCGTCTATCCAGATTGTGTGGTCGTAGCCAGGTGGAGGGTTTAGCTTGTAGAACCGCGACTCCATTCTGGGAGACTTCTGGCCTGTCGGTTCTGTAAATAACTTGAACTCGCAAGGAATAGACTGTTTGGGAAAGTCTTTTACGGGATCGTAATTCCCAAATATCGCGCTATAGACTAGGACGCGCATAGACGTATTCTTGCTTTGGGCCTTTTCCGGTGCGGTCTCGTTTCTCCCTGGTAAGTCTGCCGCGTTTACACATTGTATAAACCGCAATCTTTATGGTGCTTACTGGTAGCAGTAACGCCATTGAAATTTCATGCGCGGTTTTAGGTTCTATCAAAATTTCGGTAATTTTGTTATAAATCGTCATCGTTTCTCCAAAAAAAAGCCCCGTTCTTGGCGAGGCTTAACCCCTGTGGGGGGAGGGAGGAAACTAAGCATCGCCAGTATAGGTCGGATGGCAGCACGGCGCAAGATGCCCGTTAGGAGGCCACCACCCTTAAAAGCAGTATAACAGACTTATGAACAGTCAACAATCTTGTGTACCCAGCGGTTATTTTGCTTTCGCCAACCTATAACCCATATTTGCCAAGAGCATTTCCGAACTTCCGACAACAATTCTGCGCTTTCTATTTTCTTTACTCGGGTTGAGATGTTGCTGTAGCTGGTCGCCTGTACCGCCAGAACCCTCCCCGATCTTAGGGCTATCAGGTCTATGAACCCAAACAAGTCCTTCCGAATGTTCACGCCTGGTATCCACCGTTCCACTACTTCTACCGTCCAGCCCTCGTCCCGCAGAAACTTTAGTGTTAGTTGTGTTGGGCTTGCAGCCATGTCGCCTCTTAAAACAGGAGTTGCAAAATAGTTTGTTGGGTACAACCTTCATTTTTCCGCAACAGTCTGGGCATTTTTTGTATCTCACCTTACCTTTATCAGGTCGCGTTTCCACAGTTCCAGAATCGTCTTTTTCCAGGCATTTGTCCATAACTCTTCCCTCTCGTCTTTTGACATATCTTTGCCTTGATCTGTGTTTTGATGGCAGGACGCGCACAGAGCCGCCGTAAAGCAGTCGTGTGCCTTTAGCCCCATGCCCTTGCCCGACCATGCCCAGTTCGCGTGTGCGGCCTGTGTAGAGCCTTCTAGACCGCAGTGCTGGCATGGCAGGGAAGCCACCATTTTTAAGAGTTCTTTACTTCTGAACATCGGTATCAAACCATTCGTAGATTTCGTTTGTGATCTCAAGCATCAGCGCGTTTTCTATCTCTTGCGAACTAGGTTCGTCCGTATGCTTGTAGGCTCGAGCCAGACCGCGCTTGATACCGTTCTCTAGGCACATTTCGAGTAGGTGCATAAATTTAGGAGTCATGAGTTTTTCTCTCGCAGTTTGGCCTCAATAAATTCGACACCGGCCAAGCCAAGATCCTTAAACCACTGTTTTTCCTCATCAGAAAGCCCAACCCATTCACGCTTTGGCTCCCTTAGTGCTTGACGCAATGCTTGGATTGCAACAATGCTTTTGTACTCCCAAACATTAGGCTCAACTTCCACCATGGCATCTTCTAGCGTAGTCTGCATTAAAGCCTCCAACGCCTGCTCTGCTGCTTGTCGTAAGTTCATTTCTCACCCCTTATTTTCACGGCACACAATTCAGCCGCCATACTCCCAATCAAGTTTTGGTCAGCATTCAATGTCGTGTTTGTTTTGTACTGCTGCATAATTCCATCACACACCTTCGCACAAGCCTCACGCTCTCGGTCTACCGCCCAATTGACCAGCCTGTGTATAAACTCGTCAGCATCTAATCCCTGCGGGAGTGCTGCGACCAGCTCCCCGATCTCGTCTCTAGTCATAGCCGCATCTCCGAATAGTAAGCCTCCAGTTCTTCGTTTGCGGCATTTATCTCGCGGCGGCGCTGGTCTACCAACTCGCAGTGAATTTTAGAGCGCAGCCAGAAGTCGGTGACTTCCTCTTTCCCCGCATAAAGCCTGAACACAGGACTGTCGTCTACCCAATCTCGTACAAAAACCTTGTAACCCAATATGCTAACTATTTTCATGTTCCTCTCCGATTTAGTAGTCTTAGACACAACGCTTTACAACCACAATGCGGCTCAGCCTTCCAGTCTTTTACCTCGCCCCAATTTCTTTCCATCGCCTCCACCATCGACTTGCGGATTAACTTGCAGGATTCAGACATTGCAAGAGCCGTTCTGCACTCCGCACACCTGATGTCAAAGACCCCAGGAAAGCCCTCAGACCGACTATAACAGTCTGGGCAGGAAGATGCAACAGTCTCTGTCATATTTTCTCCGCGAAAACTTTTCTAAACGCGGCTATCTTCTCTGAGTTCGGTTGTGGTCTATAGGTTAACTGTTGTTGCTCGAAATACTTGGGAGACCTCGAGCAAAGATCCTTGAACTGTATAAGATTTGGTGCGCGTTCCGGCAAAATCGTAAGCGCGTATTTGATCTGGTCAATCGTAAATCCGCGCAACTCATCAGCCCAGGCTCCCTTTACCTCGTCTAGCGGCATACCGGAAAACTTTTTGTCCCATTCGGAACCGTAGACCACAAGCAATTTGTTCCACAAAGCGTCTATAGCCTTCAAGTTCATAGTATCTTCAACCTTTCCGATTTTTGACCAGGCTCGGGCCACTTGCGACCCGTCATTTCTTCCCACCGCTTGCGTTTAGCAAGTTCGTCTTTCTCCGCAAACGATAGAGCCTTATCAGACTGTTTGTCTTTTACCCACTCAGCCTTAAACCCTCGCCAACCTCGCAGCACACATTCCCGCAAAGTAGCCTCTAAAGACCACCCAGCCTTTTTTGCTTCTCGGTATATGCCATCAATTGCGGTCTGGGTTATTGCTGCTCTCACAGACTTTCTGTGCTGGCAAAAGTCTTTCCACAAGTCTTCAGGAATCCCCTGTGGACAACTAACCGCCTTTAGGCGCGTAATGTCTTTTATTGGTTCTTGGTTTATGGTTCTTGGTTTATGGTTAGCATTGCCTTCGGATTGCGTTTGCAATGCGTTCGCATGGGATTGGCTCCATCTGGCGTTTGCGGAGTCTGTTGCACTCTTAGACTTCTTGCGAAATGCCGCAATAACCTTGTCACATCCCCTGTGGATAAGTAAGCCACCATCCTGCTCGAAGAAGTCTTTAATCACATTTTCATACGCCCGCTTTTCTTCCGCAGTCCGAACGCAATGCGTTCGCATAAGCTGGTCGTGATCCGACTTTAGTGGGCCACCGTTGAGGTAGTAGGTGTCTATAAGTTGACGATAGATTCCATGCTCAAGCAACCCAAGATGTTGAGCATCCCTGCGATAGTCGCCAATGTTGAACTGATAGTAGTGCAAGCCAATCTCCTTCGGCGCTATCCCCTATCCGGTGGCATTCCGGCTGGTCAGCACCCTGACGGGTTTAAGATTCGGTCAGATAAGGGACAGCCCGAAAGGGACTGGCTATCTGCCCAGCTATGCGCCGCCACAGCGCAAAAAAAATTATAACACAAAAAATAGTTTAACTAAACAGGTTTGCCTCGGAAATAGGCCGTTTCGCCGATTACCTCTACCAATTCTGGCGGTAGTAACATTCCATCCTCGTCGAACGTCAGCACCGCAAACCCACTTGCCCAGGGAACAGGGTTGCCCTCAAGGTAGGCAAACTGCTCGCCATAAGGCTCCGCAAGCGTTCCGGTATCTACCCCATACCTTCTCCCGTTGTAATCCCCAAAAGGCGTAACCTGCAACTTATGTAGGTGTCCGGTCACAATATTTCGCCCTGATTTCAAAACATTGTTCCAAGTCGCGTGAATGCCGTTATGCCACCTGTGCTTGATAACAGTGTTGCCATTTACGTGCATCACATATCCGAGATGCCAGCCTGGGAAGTAGTCGAACAAGTCTGCACCAAAAGCCCCTTCAACCTCTGGGGCATTTATCTTCATATAACGCCACAGCCTGGTGTCGTGGTTGCCATACAGCCAGAATAAAGTCGCATTGTGTGCGGCCTTCTCGATCTCTCCGAGTCTGTCCTGACAAACCTCAAGTTCCTGTCGAACCGTGGGCGTGTCGTTTTTGTAAAGAGGGTCGTGGCGGCTTACTCTAGCCCCATCGAAAACATCCCCGTTTAAGACTACCGCGTGAGGCTTGAGCTGCTTGCACAACTTGATAAAGGCTTTGTGTGCTGTAGTAGCCTCTCCAGGCCAGTAGTGTGCGTCTGAGGCCACGAGGATCGTCTGTTTCTTTGCCTCGTAACTTATTTCATTTTTCCGAACATATGAAACAACAACGCTGTTCTGTTTTGCCGCATAACTCTCTAGTGTGATGCCTAGTCGGTGTTCCAGCCTGCGGCGGCGGTTGTAGACCACCTTTTCCGAGCAATCCAGTATTTCCGCAACCCGTGCCGGACTGCCTGTTTCGCGGAACAGTTGGATAAATTCCTGATCGGTACACTTGGCTTTCATTACAACTCCTTTGGGTCGAACCCCAGTTCTTTAGCCACCGCATGAGCCAGCTCGAGGAATCGCTCGTCGTGCTGATCCCAGTCTGGGTAGTTAGAGAGATGGAGTTTTTGGTGGATCATTTCGTGCGCCATCGTCCGCAGCAGGGTATCCAGATGCCCGTGCTTTGCGGTGGATATTGTGATGATGCCGCGCTCGTCGTACTCACCGAAATGGCTAGTCCAAGCACGGACGCGAAACTCTACCTCTTGCGAAGGTGGGAGCTTCCAGGCTTTTATCGGTGGCAGGCTTAATAGGAACTCATAACTTGCCACGCAAGCGGCGCGAGTTATCTTCACAAGGCGAACCTATCACAAAATGATTGCAAATCATAGACTTACCAATACAACCCCAATAGTTAAGAAAGTTTGACCGATACTGTTTGACATCTCCCAAAAAGACTGTTATATTTCTCTCACGGTCGATGTCTCCAGACCGGATGAAAAAGGAGAAAGTCATGGAAGACCTGCAATACCTTCACTACCAACAGCAACTAGAGGAGCAAGAGTATGAGGAATTTCTTGCGAATGGTGGGCTATTACCGCAGGTGCGGACACAGCCTCAAGACAGCAATCAAACTAGCATGGGAGAGAAAGAATGAGTTCAGAAATCGCAAGCCTCGCTAAAGCGATGGCAAAAGCATTTGCCGTGATTGAGTCCGCAAAGAAAGACAAGCAGAACCCGCACTTTAAGAGTTGGTACGCTGACCTGGCCTCTGTGGTCGAGGTCATAAAACCAGCCCTACAGCCTAACGGTTTGTGGTTCTCACAGATCAGCCACAACATTGCAGATCACGCGGCGATAGAAACAGTCATCATCCATGAGTCCGGCGAAACAATGTCTACAGGAATCGTCGCGGTTCCGGTATCCAAGCGTGACGCGCAAGGCTTTGGCTCTGCTCTCACCTACGCTCGGCGCTACTCTTTGTCGGCAGCGTTTGGGGTTTGCGGGGAAGATGACGATGGCAATGCAGCTACCAAAGCACCTCCAAAGCTGCAACAGACTCATCCAAAACGCGGGGCTTTAGAGGTTGCATTTAGGGCTGTGGATAGCATGGCAAGCCTGCAAGCATTGTGGGGCAACCTGAGTGCGGAAGACAAGAAGATTGCCGAAGACCTAAAAGATCAAGCCAAGGAGAGAGTCAAATGAACCAGGGAGAAATCGTTAACAATATGCGGCACATCCTCGGGCAGATCGAGGAACAGACGCGCTCAAGCCTGAACCTCGACACAAAGCGAATCCGTGAGTTGTGTACCGCAATTCAACAAGAGGCAGACTATTTGTCTGACTGGGCCTGGAAGAAAGAGGAAAGTATGCCGATGGAAGAGTGGAAGGCGATGTACTACAGACGAAAGGAGACGATATGAACTACTCAAACCGCGAAGAAGTGAAAGCCTACGTTGACAAGATGATTGGCAGTGATAGCCAGCACCTTGCAGACTGGATTGCCAGCGAACTTTATTATGCATACCAGCGCGGCAACTCAGAAGCCTGGTCTGGTTGTTTGACTGAGGTACACAAAACACTTAAGAAATTGGAGGCAGCATGAACGAATACTGGGACGGTGCTGGTGTCGCAATCTTTCTTGCGGCTCTCTTTCTTCTCCTTAACTTTCTGCCGGAGATGCTATGAAAACCTGCTGCGATGGGAATTGCGAACAAGGGCGAGACTGCCCATTTCGAGGAGCGATAACTATGAGTGAGGGAAACAAACAGTGGGCTTTGGGCTTAGTTGTGGGGATAACCCTAACCACCTTGATTGCCATAAGCATAAACAAGATGCAGGCAACCTCGCCTGCGGTGGATATGCCACGAGATGTTATAGAGGCATACAACATGGGGTTAAGAGATGCTCTAAAAACAAACCCACCGAGCATGGATTTGGAGCAAGTCTGTGTGAATATGTGGGCCAACAAACAATTTGTGAGGTGATTATGGCTGACTTACAGCGTATGGGAAAAGATAACGTAGAGTGTTTCACCGCAACGGTGAAATACACCGACGGTTATTTAGAAGTTCTTTTTGTTCCACGTTTCGGTAAGAAGCCTGGATGGGTTGGGCCTGGATTCTGGGAGCCTAATCTTCTCAGCACTTTGCCACCAAAGAAATACAACAACAAAGTTTACTCGCGTGAAGAGTTGATACAGGCCGGTGCTAAACCAAAGATGGAACACTTGTGGGTTCGATGAGGAGAAAGAGAATGACTAGGCAAGAAAACAGTTTACAAGGCACGGGGGAGTGGTTTAACGCCCGAACAGGGAAGTTGACTGCCTCGCGTATGCGGTCTGCGGTCAAGCGTCTTAAAAACGGGGAGGATAGCGCGGAGCGAAAGAATCTCAAGATCGAAATTCTCTGCGAGAGGATGACTGGCGACATCCTGGATAAGTTTGTCAGTACCGCGATGCAATGGGGAATAGAGAAGGAACCCGAGGCCAAGGCAGCGTATGAGGCCAAGACCGGACGCATCATCACCGATGTTGGGTTTATAGACCACCCGCGCATAGAGTTTTGCGGCGCATCACCGGACGGGTTTGTAGATGACGGGCTAATAGAGATTAAATGCCCAAATACCGCAACCCATGTCGGCTGGATTCTGGACGGAGGCATACCAGAGGAACATCGGGCGCAGATGACCCTGCAAGCCGCCGTAACGGGTCGTGGCTGGGTTGATTTCGTTTCCTATGACCCTCGTATGCCAGAACCGCAACAACTGCTTGTAAGGCGTTTTTACCCCACTGCTGGGGAAATAGCAGAAATAGAGGCCGAAGCGGAGAAGTTTCTTGCGGAGGTAGATGGTTTGTTTGAAACAATAACCAGAAGGGAAATGACCGAATGAGTTACGATAACAATATGCGGGGAATAATTAGCAAAAATGATAAGAAAACCGAGGATAAGCACCCAGACATTCGCGGAAACTGCGAAATTGACGGTGTGGAGTATAAGATTTCTGGCTGGCTGAAGGAGAGGAAAGATGGCACAGGGAAGTTCTACAGCTTAGTCTTCCAGCCGCGGGAAAGTGTAGGAAATGCGCCAGTTAAGCCGCAGAAAAGTGCGCTAGACGGACTGGATGACGACCTGCCGTTTTAGTCCTGTTCCTGGGGTGGCTTTTTACCGAGCCATCCTTGGACGGTATCTGTTTCGTATATGCGGAAACCCGTCCAGACAATCGTAAACAACGCAGCAATGGAAGGCAATACTTGAGCGAGGGTTCCCACAGTAGTCGCAACCGCAGCAACATCTGCGACTGTTTTTGCGGTGTCTAGATCGTGGTGCGCCATTCTCTTATCCTATCTCGAAGTGTGGGGCATCAATAAACGGCCTGCGGTTTTGTCTGCGGCGCTCATCAATATAATAACTCATCGCAGACTCCATGTTTCCATCCCAACGTCTGATGTCTGGAATGTTCCACGCAGCTCCCCAGCGTAAAGGTAAGTCGTGTTCTAAAGCACCAATCCTCATAGCTTCAGCGATCTCGTCGTAAAGGTTTAGCTCCCAGGATACCGCGCCGTTGACGAAGGCCATCAGGTCTACCGCATCGCCCGTAAGGTGTTTGGAGTTCATTGTCTGAGACTTACCTGCCTTGACATACGCCTCCTGGGTTGCCATCGTGCGTAGCCCTTCCACAACACCAAAGTCCACCTTGGTGATACCAATAGCAGAGTTGACTACCGCAACTAGTCTGGGATTTACACCAAACAAACGGTCATGGGAGCGCTTACTTAGCCTGAACATCTTTTATCCACTGATAGCAGGTCTGGGCGTAGAGGGCTGCTTCGTCGGCTCTGCGGGACTCGGAAAGAAGTAGTTGCGTAAGTTCTGCTGAAAGGTCGGCTCCGGCGGCTTGGTTTTTAGGCTCTCCGGCGGCTGGGGGGTCGGGCATGGGGCAACTACGGGCATTGGGGTCGCGCAGCCTGACAGTAGCAAGCTCGCTGCTAAGCCGGTCAATATCCTTCTTACCCTGCCTGTACGCACTGTCTAGCTCCTTTGCCAGCATCTGGTTCTTCAGTTCGATTTCTAATGTCTTGGCCTGCGCCTGTGCATAAGCAGCATCTGCCGCAGACTTAAACGCTTCAAACTTAGCGTTTTTGTACTTCGCTGTCATCACCCCCGCTGTCGTAGCCCCGATCATAAATGCGGCCCCTGCTGTGATGAGAGTGGTCTTTATGCTCCATAACATTCTTGTCATCCCATGCGGTAAAGCCGATATACGCCCCTACAACCGCCCCTATGAAGATGTAAAATGGCCCTGCTATTGCACCCAGTTGCGGTGACTCTGTGACCAACAGAAGCAAAGGAAACCCGATACCAGCCAGCATCGAGATCCACGCCATCTTGCGTCTGTTTTTCCACCGGTCAACCTCGTTCATTCGGGCGCATCAGGCCAACTTACATTCCAAGGGAACCCTTCTTGATCGGGCATATCTCTCAGAGCCTGCCGATATGCTGCCCAGGCTTCTTTGTCTACAGGTGCATCTGCTAACTGCGTCCAGTCGCTTGCCTGAAGTCTCAGCGTTCTATTGACACGCACTCGATGTGCCTGGGCATCTATCTCGGCCTGCTGCTCAAGTGCAAACTCTTGGTCATCTAAAGTTTTTAAGAACCCGTCGATCTGCTCTGCGTCATCGTCACATTCCCCGATAAACTCTGGCACTTCCGTTGGGTATTTGCGCTCAAGAGCAAACAGATATTGCAATCCCTTGATCTTTGGGAAATGCGGCCCATGCTTGGCAGGCTCTTTTGCTACCGATACCTGGGTAACTGAGTCTACATAAGTAAATTTAATCTTCATGCGTAACCCTTCCTTAGAATCACTTTATCAAGTTTCGGTGTAAACCACCATCCAAAACGGCTTAACAATATTGCTATTTTCTCGCGCTCTGCCCAGGTCTTAGCCTGCCTAAATATCCCTAGATAACTGTTCGCCACCGCACGAATGTCTTTTTTAGGCTCTTGCTTTTCTGACATCTGCAATAGTTTGTTTTTTGCCCTGCGTACCGTTTCTTGCCGTATGTACCTTGCTCTTGGCCTAACCACAAACCCAAGCATCTTAAAGCCTTTATCTAAGCTGTTTATTTCTACCTTGTTAGGGTGGAAGTGTATATGTAAGTTCTCTCGTATGAAGTCATCCATTGGCTTGATATACGAGTACAGCTTTTGCGGGTCTTTATCAAAAATTACAATGTCATCGACATACCGCACCATGTACTTAATTCCTAGCTGGTGCTTCGCAAACTGATCTAGCTCGTTCAAATAAATGTTCGCAAAGAACTGGCTCGATAAGTTACCTATCGGCAATCCATGCCCTTTAGCTGCAAACAAACTCTTGTGCGGCGGTATCAGTTCTAATAGCTTAGGATCGCTCTTAACATAAACGTTCACCGTTGGATCGTGGAACAAAATCTGATTAGCCAAAGCCATCCATTCCGGTTCTGATACTTTGTTTGCGATCAAACGAGACAAAATGTCTTTTCGGATACTGACAAAATAATTAGCAACATCCAGCTTTAGAAAGTAACCTTTCTCACTGTAGTCTTTAGTCATGCTTCGGCATAACTGCTCGGCCCGATCTACTGCTCTATGCGTTCCTTTCTTCGGAATACAGGCGTACGAATCATAAATAAAACTATTGTGAAACCTATCTCTGATCTTGTTGTACAAAAGATGATGCACAATTCGATCTCTAAAATTCGCTGCCCAGATTTCTCTAATCTTAGGTTTTTCAACAAGGAAACAGATTGATCTTCCTATTACGTAGGTTTCTTCTTTCAGGTCGTAATACAAGTTCATCAAATTCTTTTCGAGTCTTTCCTCAAATATCCTGGCGTTCCATGTATTGCGCTTTGTCTTGCGGCAATCATAGTAAGACTGGAAAAGATTAAAAACCGTAAAATCAAGCACAGGACATCGCCTCCGGTCGCCTTACTGCCCTAACGTAGTTGTTATTGTTCTTATTGTTGTTGTTCTGGTTGCCAGGGTTGCTCGTGTTGTAGTTCTGGTTCCAAGCGTTCGTGGTGCTATGCCGTACACTCACACATCGGTCAGCAGAATCCTCCGCTGACAAACTGGCTATAAAGCCCTTTCGGTGGTTTCCCAACGGGTACGGCCCGATCAGATGGACGCTCTTAGACACCTTGGCCTCTAAGATTCTGCCAACGATGCTGTGTGCTTAATCCAACCTTGTGCTTGCCGACCAAGGCTATCCGTCAAAAACACGATTTCTGAAAACTGCTTGACGTTAATGATTCGCAAATCTTTTGTTAGCCTGACTAGCAGATCAATAACCTCTATTCTTTCAAGTATTCGCCCTGCGTGTTCGATCCTTTCTTTTTTTGTTGCGTTGGCCTTGAAGATAAAAACAACAAGATCAATGACCTCATTCCTAATCTTTTCCCCAAGGCTGTACTTAAAATCTCTAGGGAATCCTTTTGTCACACGCACGACAATTTCCAACAGTTCGTAAGCTGTTTTGTAAATTGGTAAGTGCTTTATCTGCGCCATAAAGGATTAAAGGATTAAATGATTGATCGCCTTACTGCCCTAACGTAGTAGCTATCGTTCTTAACGCCGGGGTGGGAGTTCTGGTAGCCAGCGAAGCTCGTGTAGTAGTACTGGAACCAAGCGCTCGTGGTGCTGTATTCCGTACTCGACCAATAAGCATCAGAGCCAAAGGTCATGGCCTCTGCGCCGCCAGACTGGAAAGCCGCTACGGAGGTTTGTGCAGGCGACCCAGAGGTATAGGCGACACCTTGAGGATCGGAGTTGTAATTAAGACCATGTTGTGTACCACCTGTTCCAATACTGCCTAAATTTGTGTAATTGGGCGTTGGACTGTTGGGCCTATCTGCAGTGGTGTAATTGTTACTCGTAACCGGCTTAAGGTTTCGGTAAATCAGCTCTAGCTCATCCCTTGCAGGTAGATACCAGTCAGAGTAACCGCCGATGGTTAAGCCATCGCAGTAGTGCGCCGCAGGGTAGACGGTAGAGTTTCCATCAGCGACCATAGCCGCAGTTGCTTTCAGCCCCTCAGTAAGCGTGCCAGTAGCTGCTGGAGCCGCCGTGTTAGCGTTTTTGTACTGTTTGCTTGAGTTTTCACCCGAGGATTTAGGCGCAACAATGACACGGTACTTTGCCATCACAGACCAGTCTGTAAGCGTTCCAGACCCGTTTACCGAGGTGACGTTTACAGTAAGCGAGGTTCCGGTAGAAGCCGTTACAGTACCGATCATGCGGTTGGTAGAAGGGTTGGCTCGACTTCTAACCTCAACGGCCTGACCCGCGTAAAACAATGGCGCAGCATCTGTAACCGTAAAAGTCTTAGACCCTGTTCCTATCGTTGTTGAAGTAGCAGACTGCGTGACCTGATTCCAAATAAGGCCAGTGTAGAAGCCGCCTTCAAATGAATTTCCGATGCTTGGAGTTGCCGCAGGCGTAGCAATAAAATTGTTAAACGCTGCTGCGGTATCAAACTCTGTTGGTGCGGAATACTCCGAATAGGTATCGTCAATATCACGATACCGAACCCGCCAATAATACGTTGTAGAAACTTGAAGATTTCCAGAAGGAACAACTTGAGTTACACCAATTCCCAAAACCTCACCAGAGTCGTAAACGGTAGTTCCAAAACCGGAAGAGGTACTTATCTGCCATTGACTTGATTTTTGAGTCTTTCCATAAAGACTGTAATAAGTTGATCCAGTAAGTGTTGGCGTTTCTAAAATCCCCGTAGCTTCATCCGCAGGGGATACATTTGTTGGAGTTAGAATTTCTGCATTACCCGCAGTCTGCCAAGACAGTGTTCCAGAGCCGTTTGTAGACAGCGCCTGACCGTTCGTACCATCCGCAGCAGGTAGTGTCCAGGTGACGTTAGCCGCGACTGTTGCGGGAGACTGGAAAGCCACATAATGCGACGAATCAGAGTCTGCAAACCGCAGATCACTTTGTGCGCGGAGAGTAACATCTGAAGACATAATCACCGCACCGCCAAAGGTCGCAGTGCTATTTATCTGCGCCGTGGTAGCGACAATCTTTGCGGAGGTAAGCGTATCTCCAGATGATCCGTCTAGGAACTCTTTTAGCTGCGCCATCTGCTCGCGGATAGCGTTGTTTACATCACTCGGGGCCATGCCCTCCGCTATGTTTATACCGCCTATGTCTGTATTGTTGCCGGCGGTCGAGCTGTACTCTGAAATCTTGTTTTTTGACATTTATTGCTCCGTTAGTCTAAAAGTGATGGTGCAACAATCGGCGCAGTAGACCTTAAACCTGGGCCTAATTGACTTAATGATCTTATGGTAGCAAGACCTGGCCTTGAATACATGGCGGCAAGACCACCGCCAGCCGCAAGTGCAGGCGCAATATAACCAGAAGAAACACCGGCAGCCCCCAACCCTGTAGCAGCCAACCCACTACCAGCCAGTTGGGTCATCATTCGTGGTGTTGTTCCTGACTCTGGAACGGTTGTTCCTAAAACACCTCTTGCAGCTTCTGCGGTTTCTTGCATCCTTGCCTGCCCTCTAGCAAAAGCACCTTTACGCTTAGTGGCATCTAAAGATTTCACCGCAGCCATCAACTGCTCTGGTGTAAATATCTGGTCTGGCCTTGTTGACCTTGCCGCAGCTTCTTGAATCCTTAAAAAATCTGCATAAGCCGCGTTTGTAGCTTTTATTTTTCCCGTTGGGTCTTGATTGGCTATTTTGTCTCGCAGCAAAGTTTGAATGTCTTTTAGAGCATTAGAAATTGACCTATCTTCTGGGCCACCTTTCCCATAACTAGAAATTAAAGTGCCAAGTTTTTCGTCAATTCGTTTTGCTGTGGTTCCAGGCAATAGCTTTCCTTCTGGAATCCATTTGGTAACATTTTTTTCTACTAGGCTTGAAAGTTTTGCAAAATCATCTGGGCTTACAAGATCATCAGCATAACTGTTTACAGTTGTCGAAATGTCGTCATAAAAATCTTTTGTCGGAGTGATTCGCATTTTTGACAGCGTTTCTTTGTATGACTTCCCAAGCTCTTTGTATGCCGTGTTTAGTGCCTGCCTTGTTTGCATAGTCGCAGGAATCTTTAGTTCAGGATTTACCTGATCTATAACTCGCTGAATCATCCCGCGATTAAACTCTTGAAACGCACGAATCTCTGCTTGTTTTATAAACTCTCCAGCAACAGGAACGCTCTTTAAGGCTTCCTCTGTGCTTTTGAACGCGCCGCCAAGCTGCTGTCCAGGGGTAAACTGCTGAACATCAATTCCCTGTCTTTGCAAAACACTTAGCTCTGGCCTAGACGAAGGCGTAGCAAGTCGCGCAAGGGGTGCAGCCGCAATGTCTACAACTGGGCCTAGAACTGCTCCTAATCCAGCTTTCTGTGCTTGTTCTGTTAGAACATCTTCGCCAACAGCAGGAGAAAGCAAAGGCGCACCAACGCCCCCAGTCACTGCCGCCTGCGTAGCACGATACCCACCAATTTTCGGAATGAGAGATGCTGCGCGTGGTACTTGTTGGGCTAATACGCTTGTCGCAGGGCTTAAGATATTTCCTGCAAGCCTAGTAAGTGCGCCGCCTGGTGCTTCTTGTGATCTTTGCTCTCTAGCCGCAACAGCCTCTCTTACGCTTTGCCTACCCAATCCCGTAGCCTCAGAGACCAACTGCCCGACTGCTAACGCTGGGTCTACAAACATTCCTTCTGCAATTTCTTGCGAAAACGGCTCAAGCCTAAATTGTCGCGCTAACTGTTGCGTAAAAGAGGGTTGTTGTCTTTCACTGTACAACCGAGCCGCAGCAGCATTTATCTCCTGCTCAGACATAGAGGCAGGAAAAGCGACCTGCCCCACCCCTGGGATTTCTACAATAACGTCATCCATTATTCGACTCGTCCTGTAGCTGGGTTGTATCGTTTTACTCCAGTTCTTGCTGGCTGCGCGGCCCCACCGCCCTCCATAGCGTTCTCAAAGTCGCGCACAGTTGGCATCTTGCCTTGGAACCCGACTAGCGTTCCATTCTGGTTAAAGTAGTCTGCCATTGCCTGCTTTTGTTCTGCTGCGGTTTCCATCTGCTTAAGCAGCTTGCGAACACGCCTTGCATTTTCCTCTGGAGGAAGTCTTGTGTTAAACGCCCTAGAAATAAGACGCTCACCCTCTTTCTCTGTGAACTGTGCGCCAAGGATAACTCGCAGGTTTCTTTGCACAACCTCTTCTACCGCTTCTCTTGCGCCCACGGCTTTAGGATTGGTAAGAGCCAGTAAAAGGTCTGGCTGAATCGCGGTGCGAATACCAGTTATCGGTTCTCCGGCCTCTAGTGCTGCAATTACAGGTTTTAACTGTGCAATCTGCGACACCATATCTTGACCGCCGCCAGATTCCCATTGGAAAATGTCTTCCGCAGCTTTTTCGTCACGCTTTTTCTGCCCTGGAGTTAAATCCCTGCCAGGACCAGCCGTTGCAGTTGCTGTGACCTGAGTTCTACCTGCTCGCTTTAGCATTACTTGGTAGTCTGTAAAAGACCCCGTAAATGGTCTTATTGGGTCTTTTGTGGCGAGTAAATAGTCTTGATAAACTTGGCTTTGAGCGACCTCTGGGGGAACTGCCGCAATTTCTGACGTTCCCTTGAATCGCCTTTGTCCTGGGGCAAGTGTGTACGCCTCTTCTTGCGGGAACAGCACACTTTCCGCAGACCCAGGGAAAGCCTCCACCCTTAACTGCTCCTCTAGTGATCTGCCCCGCATAATGTTTTGCAGTGCGGTCTGCTGCCTCTGCTTTGCTTGCTGCTCTGCAACCATCTGCTCGGCCTGTTTGCGTCTGAGAAGGTTTTGCAGCACTTCGTCCATACTAGCCTGCTGTCCCGCACCATACGCAGGAAGGGCCTGTGCGATCCCCGCAAGGGTTCCCCGCCTCGGGCCTTGTCTGGGGGCGCCTGCCTGTATCAGAGCCTGTCCTAGAGACCCTAGACCAGCCATTGCGGACTGTTGCCGATACTGTGCTATTTGTTCTGGAGTTAAGCCTAAAAGTCCTAAGATTTCTTCGTTCATAGTTACCCCAGCAAAGATGGTCGTCTGTATAGTTCCGCGATTGGTAGTAAGCCAACCGGCAGATTAAGTGGATTGTAAAGTGTGGATAAATCTACACCCCTAGCAGGCGCACTAGCACCGGCCTGTGGTTGAAATGGCATACTTGCTGCCGCAGTCTGTGGGCCAAACAAATTGGCAACTCGGCTTGCTGTTTTTGCGGCATCTAACAGTGAAGTTCCAGCGCCAGTCCCAGATAACAACCCAGGAAGTGCTGCTTGGAAAGACCCTGGAGCCGCAGTAAATGGCGCAGTGGTCGCCGCAGTCTGTACGCCTAATTCTGGTAATGCAGCCTGCAAAGAACCAGGCGCTACAGAGTAATTAGCAAGAGAAGCCGCTTCTGGTGCGGAAGAAGCAAGCAGCCCAGCGCCGGCAGCACCAGCCCCAACAGTAGGCGCAATTGGCGTTACCGTTCCAGCCCATCCCGCTACAGGGTATACAGTAGATACCCCAGCCGTACCACCTACAGCAGCGCCCGTACCAGCGCCAGTTCCAGCAGCAGTTCCAGCAGCAGCACCAGATCCCAGGCTTCCAAGAACGTATTGCCCACCAAAATATAGTGCCGCTACTGCCAGCGCAGCCTTAATCGGGTTCTTGTACCACTTCTTTTCGGGTTCTTTGTAAAACGCATTAGGCTGAACATTTACCCCTAAAACAGTATTGTCAGGCTGAAGATTAGTCCCGAACCTTTGGTTGTAATCCTGTATCTCTGCAAGATAAGCCTGGTCTAACGCTTCCTTTTGCGCTTTAGCATCCGCGTCTGCGTTCCAAGGTCTGTCTAGCAACTCAGAACCAAACTGCTCTTTGTAAAGGTTGCTCCACGCAGAGTAAACATCCGTCCATTCCGGTGGAGGGTTCTCCTTTATTATCTTGCCCTCTGGGGTATCGCCATACAAAGAATCCCACTCTTGCTGAAGTCTGAGTGTGGTTTCCTCTAACTCTTTTGCCTGACGGTCTACATCCTCCTTAGAAGCTGTAGCCGTGTTTAGATACGAGCCAAACACATTTTTGTGCTGCTCGTTCCAGTTGGCAAAAACTGAGTTAAATGTAGGACGGAGAGGGGTCATGGAATAATCCCAGAGATAAACTCATAACCTTTTTTTGCCCCCTCCACCGCAGAAGGAACACCACTGAGGAACGATAAGGCGGTTCCTATGTTTTGTAGCGATCTGTTAGAGGTGACCTCTGGAGCCGCGCCCCTAGAAGATAACGGAGACCCGTAAATAGAACCCAAGAACCCTGATAGCTGCTCGTATGGTTGTCTCTGCCCAAACTCGAACCTCTGCATGGATTCCGCGAGCGGTTGTGCAGAGATAGCCTCTCGCATACCGCCAACCCTTGCCAAAGTCTCGCTAGGCGCAAGGAACCCCTGATAAAGACTAGGCAGTGTCCTAGCGTAAGTACCGACATCGCGCTTAGCAGCCTCTTGGAAGCCGCGCTCTCTTGCGTAGTCCTGTGCTGTGATCGTAGCCGATACATCCCCTAAAGCTCGCGTATAGCCCTCTGTAGCCCTTTCCTGCGCCCTTTGCATTGCTCCTGATCCATAACGACCAGCCGCAGAGTATTGCGAGGAAATCCCTGGGAGAACCTGCTCACCAAACTGTTGGGTAAGCGGACGGGTTGCCGCGCTTATCATCGCGTCACGGTATGGGCTACCAGACAAGAAATCACCTTTTGCGGTTTTTTCTAAGCCACGCAGCCCTGTCATAAATGCACCACCGGCCTCTTCGAGGAACGGGGTCGCCCCTCTAGCATACTTAGTGAGGTTTGAAAGCGCCTCTAAAGTCTCTGCAGAAGGAGGTACATAAGTTCTTTCTGGGAAAAACTCTGGCCCTGGGCCTAAGAACAAACTCCGCGCTCTGCCCAGTGCTTCTTCGAGATAAGGCGCAATAATTGGGTCTATGTTAGAGGTTCCTTGTCCAGCAGGTAGTGGGCCACCAGTGGGAGCCGTATAAGCACCGCCAGACATTCCCGCAAGCTGTTGTTGAGTAAGCCCTGACAAAGCAGGAACCCTAGAGATTTCAGCAAGGGTAATCCCCAGCTTCCGCAGTTCGCTACCGGCCTGCTCTGTAGAAAGTCCCGCAGATGTCGCCGCTTTTAGAAAGTTCTCAATTGACTGAATACGATTATCACCCGTAGACAACGCAACAGCACTTCTTGCCGCAGCTAGTGGGTTTGTAGCACTAGGTGCTGGTGCAGCAGGAGCAGGAGCAGCAGCAGGAGCAGCAGCAGGAGGAGCAGGGGCGGGTGCAGGGGCAGGTGCAGGAGTAGTTCCAGTTAAAAATGACGGAGCCTGGGCAAGTTCTACAACATTTGCCCCACTCATTTGGAAACCCGAAGGAAGCCCTAAACCAGCAGCATTGGCGTTCACATAAGCCGCGATAGTATCTGGCGAGGCTCCTGCGCTTATCCCATATCTTGCGGCCTCCTCAAACCTTCCAGAAGCAACTAGGTTTATGAAGTCGTTTAACTGTTGTTCGGTTACCATAATTACCCCACCAAAATATAAGCGTAAGTTTTGTTTGCGGTGTTATTGCTGAAGTGCGAAATAACCGCGCTACCTTTTGTCTGCGAACTGACATACACATTACTATAAGCATACGGCGCTATAAACTGCACCGTTATAAAACACGTTGGCGTTTCCGGTATCGCAGGAGTTACCCCAGCAGAAGCAGACACCGCAGGGAAATGCTCGAAAGAAACATCTGTGCTTGTTGGCCTCCAGGCGATCTGGATATAGTCGTCAGAATCCACATCAAAAAACACCATCGTAGCCGCAATAAGCTGAGACGGTTGCCCACTAGACTTTCTGGGCTTGATGCCAAACTTACTGTTTGACTTGTTTATATTAGAACCGTTCTTCTTAAACCAAATGTCAATACTATGCACATCGTTTGCAGTGTTGACCACTTGGATCGAGAACTGAATCGCATACTTTCCAGGGTTGCGGAAATTTATCTTGCTTCCGTCTGTAAGATAAACCCCATTGCTTAAGTCTGTGGTATCTAAACCCAGAATACTCTCTAAGCCAATCGTGGTCGCCGCCTGATCGTTGTAGTCCGAGAACTGTGCATAAGGCGCTGAGTCATCCTCTGCAGCATCCGAGAACGGAATCAGCACGATCTTAGTATCTACAGAGATACGCTCGTCAAACAATGTTGTACTTGTAACATTTCCGGTATCAAACGTGACCAAGCCGGTATTGTTGGTTTTTCCATCCAGCACCAGATTTAGAATCTCCGCAACTGCTCGCGGATCACCACCAAACGGAGGCAGTTTGCGAAACTGCATTAGCGCATCCCCGCAGACTGTATATCCACCTCAACACCGATTGCCGTAGTCCAGTCACCGTTAGGCTCTGTCTGCAACCTGTGATACCTGCCCAAAGACCGCAAGCCCACTCGGTTCTCAGAATCCGCAGCTACTAGAGAGCCAAAGTTTACTTCCGCAGCTAAGTTCATACGGGAAGCCACCGCAACACTCGCAAGTCCGTTATCCACAATTGGCCTAGCAAGAGTCACCATGCTCATATTCTGCTCTGTAGATATGTCACCAGTGGTAATCCTTGCTACCTTGTTAGGGCCAGAGAACGAAATAATCTTGCCGTTCTTTACCCCACCTAAGAACATCTTCCCACCTAGCCATACCCGCGCGTCTAGGGAGGTCTGTAAGTCATCTAACGATGCTGAGAACTGATTTAACTGCTCTTGTGTTACACCAGGCGCAGCAATGTTAGAAATAGCGTCTACGGTTGTCTCCGCAAAACTCCACTTCTTTGTCAGCCAATGGTAAATAATTAGCCTGTAGGTGTTGTCTATGCTCGGATAACCCCAAATCACCAAAGATCTAAACGGGTCTATAGAGGCAGACATCTCCTCAATTACCGACTCCTCTAAAGTGGAGAAAAAATGTCGGTTTATTTTTTCCGCACCGATAGGCTCTAATCTTTGCCCATCGCACGACCAGAAACCATCGTCCGCAAGGAAGTAAGTTATCCCCTGCCACTGAACCACAGAGTTGCTTTCAAAACAGCCTATATTGCTGGCGATCTTGTCAAACTGGAATACAAAAGGACTTCCCGCGTAAGACATCCGCACAATAGCTTTTTCTAACAGCACTAAGCCAAACTCGCCACCAGTCAACCCAACAACTCTGCCACCATCAGGGACGACCTGCGTGTCTGATTGTGTAACCGCAGACTCTAACCACGTCTGTGGGTTGTTTATTCCAGACCACTGCACACCATTTGACTCTGTGCTGGTATTTCCCACTACAACAAAATCCCGAACCACCGTAAGCAGCTTTGCGGTAGGCGCAGAAGCGTCTAAGTCTTCAAAGGTTGTTGTAGTCGCTAAGTCTACATATTGCAACTTGTTTAGCCCGTTAGCCGCAATTAGGAAATTACCAAACTGGGTAAAACGCCACTTTTCCGTCTGCGAATATGTAGCACCAGCATTTTCTAGGTTGTTGTTTGCAGAGTTAAACAAGAACAGTTTTGTCTCGCCACCCGCATATAACCGAATGTTCCCGCTAGGGTCTACTGCCTGCACCGCATTGTTTAACTGCTCTGGCGCAGCGTTAGAATAGTCCTCTTCTTCTGGAAATGGCCCATACCCTACAGCTTTGGGAAATACATTGCGAGCGTTAGAAAGAGCGCCTACTACCCCAGGCTGGTCTGGTAGCCACTCCGAAAACTCAACTTTTGTTATTGCCATGTATTTTGCCCTGGTTGAATCTCAGTCCAAACATTGCCATCCGTGGGAACCGGAACCCAAGTGTTAACCTCGTCTGCAACTGGCCCCCACTCTTCCCCGAACTTATACGGAATCGCACTTAAAGAACCATTTGCAGTCACTACCGCACGCAGAGCCATAGTATTTATAACATTAGCCGCCAACTGCCCCTCACCAAATATGTGAGCAACAGCCTCTAAATTCATCCCCGCAAGGGCAGATAACTCACCGAATCCTGTGATAGAACCGGATACCGTCCTAGTCCTATCTGAACCCGCTACAAGCGTTCCTGTGCCTGTTATGACACCCTCTACAAGCCTTACCCTTATGCCATCCGCAGAAAGGCTACCAGTGCCGTTTATCACGGCCTCTGCGCCCATTACCTTGTTCAGAGAACCGTTAAGCTCCCCAAACCCAGCAATATCTGCCTGAATTTCTCGCACCCTGACAATGCTCGCCGTCAGGGTTCCTTCCCCGAAAAAAGAGGCTTGCGCGTCTATCGGGAGTCTAAAGTCTAGGTCTGCAAAGAGATTGCCTATGCCCTGCACTTGCCCCGCACCAAGTTTGGCACAGGCTGTGTTCCAAATATCTGAATCTAGCGAAAACTGGAGAGAGTCTAAGTCTCCAAAAATGTCCAGCCCTTCAAGCGTAAAAGGCCCACAAACACCCTCTGGTGTCCAGTTGTTATCGAGACTGAAGGGTAAGGAATCTAGCGCCCCAAACTGGTCTAGCTCCTCCAGCGTTAAGAACATTAGTCAAGGCTTGCGGTCAAACTGCCGGTTGCGATCTTTAGAACGTCACCAACCTCCACAGCCCTTGAAGTCGTAAGAGGCGTGTGCATAAGCAGATTCCCGCTTGATAGCGCATCCAAAAGACCGATATGGGAGATCGTTCCCCACTGTGCCGTAGCCTGGGGGAAGGTGACATCCGCAGAAGAAGTGACAATGCCCGCCGTAGCGGTAGTGACATTCAGAATCTGGCGAACATAAGAGCCACCAGAAACCTCTGTGCCAGAGTTGTCGTCGCCAGGATTGGACGTATACAGACCGACATAAACAGTGGTCGGAGAGGTGAAAGACTCGTTGCGGAGAACGTGGTCTAACAGTTTGTTTTCGAGATAGTTCGATAGTTCAGCCATAATTACCCCACACTCATAGAAATAGGAACACCGGCATATTCTGCCGCATTGTCAGACTCAGCCAAGGCTTGAGCCGCACTACCGTACAGATTCAACCACGTCTGTAGCCGCGCATCGTTCATAAGATAAGGCTCTGCCTCTAGCAAAGAGCCATACAGAAGCGCATCTGGACAGACCGCCATAAATACATTGCTAGGATTGCTGTCCGACAACGCAGGCGGTTTAGCGTAATACAACATCACTACAGAATAAGTCGTATCTGGGACTGGAGATAAAACAAACTCCAGCCCTGCCTGCGTGTAGAACAGAGGCTTTCTTACTTCGTGTGACATTGTGTCACGGGTTAGCGCAGACGGTGAAACATAAGAAAGAGGCGTTTTCGGGGTCGTGTCTAAGTAGAGATCACGAATCCCGATAAAGTCGCTGGGAAGCCCGATTGTCTTGTCGCCGCCAGTAGTGGTGGTCGTTACTGTCTTTAGCATCTGCCGAATCCGCAACTGCCTTGCAAGACGGACTTCAGCCAGGGTAATGAACGTGGGAATCTGTGCTGTTAAGTCACTTCTTCCGAGGTAGTTTGCGACCGTTGTCTTTAGGTCGCTGTAGTTTGTTAGGCTCATGTTTTACGTCATCCCAGCTAAATGTGTATTGTCCGATATGCCCGATTGTCTTGCTTAGATCGTGGTCTACCCAAGTCTCAAAACCAGCGTCATGCGCCGCAACGCAGAAATGCACATCTTCCCCAAGAATCTTGCCGCCAGGTAGCTCGTAAAAGTAAAACCAAGGTTTCGGTGTACGCTCGAAAACCTTGCGCTTTACTAACATTACACCGCAGCCAATCGCGGTAACTCTCTCGATTCCTGTCTTGTTCTTGCTATCTACGGGAGTCCAGTGGTTTTCTTTCTTCTCGTAGTCAATCGTCAGATTCTTAGCTGTTGGCCCTACAGGGTGCGTCCTCGTTGTGGCATTTACCCCAACAATGTCCTTGTCTAAGGAAAGCAGCCGTTCTATCGTGTTCTTAGGGAACCGCATATCTGCATCTACCCAGAGAACATAATCCGCACCTTCTTCTAGCGCGGCCTCTGCTAACTTGTTCCTCTGGTCAAAGATAAGCGTCCCAGCAACCGTGTAGATCGCCTGTGAACCGTCTCTAAACCTGCTGTCGTACCCGCACATTGTTGCGAGATCGAAAGCAGTTCCAATCATCATATCCCCGCGTGAAGGGATACAGATCGCAACCTTCATTAAATCCTCCCTGGTCTGCTCCTAAAATGCCTGTTGTCTGGATGGTTTAACCAATCCTTAAACTTCTTCTGGTCTACAACGTGGAAGCCACGCATTAGACCCTTTGCATTTAGGTCGTGTATCACAGCCATTGGGAGTTCACCGATATGCGACCACTCGCCCCATCTGGCGCGTTCGTCGGTTTGTGCATACCTAGCTTTGTTTCGTTCGACTATCTCTGTTACATCCTGAGATGTCTCTATGAGAATCCCACCGTTGCCATCATCCGCAACAACCTGGGTCAGTATTCCATTGTCAGAAAGTGTTGCTTTCAAGCAAGCTCCGAGATAGGGGGCAGTTACCCACCCCCTATTCTACAGTTTACAGCGCAAAGTTCAAGTCAGCCACGATACCGTGTGCGGCCTCGTTCTTCACTTCCAGAGTCAGTTCAGCAAGAATCTGGGTCTTTTCGGCATCGCCGACTTTTGCCAGGTCGTTGGTCTGGAACGGACGCAGGTAGTTCATGCTTGCGTACTCGGGATCGAGAACCAAAGCATCGCGAGTTCTCATAAAGCGAGATGGGATGACCTGAAGTACCCCAAAATCTGACTGATATAAATCAGCCCCGGCGAGGATTGTGACCTTGCCGGTTCCCTGAGTGTTGATACGATGCTGGGCAATTCCCGTAAATTCCGAAACCTTCTGCTTACCAGCAGGCGAGACAACCAGAACCGAAGGAGTGCCGCCAGCAGTAAACACTTTCTGGACAACATCTTTCAGCAGAGTCTCGGTAAAGGTGCGGGTAGTGCCGTCGGTACGAACAGACACGCCGATTGTGGTGGGATCGCCACCGTCACCAGCCTTGTTCGTGTTGGTCTTGATCCAAGACAAAAGAGCAGCCATCTTGCGAGCAGTAGAACTGTCGCCAGCCGCACGAGCCTGGTTAGCCGTGATAGTTGCCTCTATGTCCCTCTTTATTTCTGAGGATGCTTTAGCAAGTTGATAGGCTTTTTCAGATTTTCTGCCTGCCTTATTTACAGCATCCAGCGTGCCAGAAACCATAACGGTCTTCTGAACAATCTGAGTGTTGTTGCCAAGACGGGTTGTGGGAGCCAGGGTAGCTTCCGTAGCGGTAGCACCTTCTACAGCAGCGTTACCAGTGGTAGCCGCGGCGAGAGAGTCGGTCTGCCACTCATGGAAGGTAGCCGAAGCCTTGCCCTTGCCGATAGACGACATAATAGGCGTGTCAGTGGGGGAAATATCATAAATGATATCGGTGAGGTCTTCACGCAGTCCTTGCGCGGCATAAGTTTTGTACTGAGACATGATTTAATTCCTTTACAGTAAGCGTTCAAATAGTCGCGCCGCATCGTCTTTTCTACCAGACTTCCGCAGCGCATCTCTGGTTTTCTTTACTTCCTGACTCTCTCTAGCCTCTGGCGTAAAGGAGCCTGGTCGCATCATTCTCGGAGCCTGCACAACCTTTTTGGTTGCCTCGGTCTTATTCGCTACTAGCTTGTCGTACTGTGCCGCCTTATACAGCGCCAGCACCGCCCGTGAGTCATAGACCTGTGCAAGTTCCTCGTCAGTAAATCCAATCTGCTTGGCGTAGTTCCGCACATCGTTTTTAATGACTTCACGCTTTGCAGGGTCTGCGAACTCAGGTATCGCGCTTTGCAACTTTTCAGCCTCTCCAGCGAGGTGGGCCTTTAGCCTCTCGGACTGTTCGGACTGTTGTTGCTGTGCAATACGCTGCTGCTCTGCTCTTACCGCCGCAAGCTGTTTATCTTTCTCTGACTGTTCAGCAACCCGTACCGCATAACCGATTGGGTCGTTTTCCTTCAGAGAAGCCAAGTCTTCCGCTTTCTCAGGCTGGGAGAGCATCTGCTCTATAACCTGCAACCTTTGGGCGTAGACATCTCGGAGTCTGTTGGCTTCCTCTATCCGTTGCCGTTCAGCCTCTACAAACTTGCGCTGTTCCGCAACTTCCTGAGTCTTCCTAGTATAGTCAGCAGTCCGCGAATATCCTTTGAGTAGCTCGTCAAGCGGAACCTCAACCTCGTCCTTGCCTACCTTTACGCGGTAGGTGGGGGTCTGCTCCTGCTCTTCTTCTTCCCCGTACTCTTCCTGCTCTTCGCTTTCGATCTCCTGTTCTTCCGCAACCTCTGGTTCGCCTTGCGGCTCCTCTGGTTCCATTAGACTCAGGAAAGCTCCGGCTGCATCGCCGACTGTCTTAACACTCCCCTCTGGGTTGGTGTCCATACTTTCTCCTTAAAAAATCTTCCAGCGCTTCTTGTCTATTTCGGTCTGTGCCGCTATAGATTCGAGTGACGCTATAAATTCTGCTATTGCCCTGTGCTTCATAAGACTGCGTTCCCGCAGGTCTACATCCGTCTCAGGACTGTTGATAATGTTGTAAATATACAACTCTTGTTGTTCTTTTACAAGTTCTTGGAAAAACTCGTCGTTCAGTAGGGTTCTAGCCCTCTCTGCTTTGTTCAAATGCGTCGCTCTCCTGGGATTTCCACATTGCCTGTGATTTCGGCCCCGACCTTGGCTGCTTTCATTTGAGACTCAGCTTGGAACTCCGCAATCTTTAACTGTAGGTTGGCCTCTGCCTTCTCTCGGGCTAACTGTATCTCTGCCGCAGCCTTTTCCCTAGCCAACTGTATGTCTGCCTGGGCTTTCATTTGCTGGACTTGTATGTCGGCCTGCGCCTTGGCCTGCGCCGCTTGAACCTGGGCCATTACTACTTGAACTTCTGGGCTTGCCTGCGGCTGCTGCGCCTGCGCTGCCATCTGCTGTTCTGTTTCTGGAGTGATGTCCTTAAAGAACTCTGCGGAATCAACAAAACCAGCAGCTTCGACAAACCTGCCAAGCGCGGATCTATATTGAGAGAGGCCAACCAACGGGCCACTAACTCCTTGCGTTCCAAGTAGCTGCTCCTGTTTTTGTAGCACCGCAGACAGCATGGTCAACTGTTGCTCACGGGTTCCAGTTCCAAGGCCGACATTTATGTGAATATCGTATTGGTTCTTCCACTCCCTTGGATCTACAGATACATACTTGTTCCGCATCCGCACAACCCTGGGCTTGTCCTGATACTTACAAAGCAGGTGGAGAATCTTAATAAACATCTCCCGCACACCTGTTTCTGCAAATACTCGGGCGATTAGCTCGATCCTGCCTGCTGCGACATTTTGCATTGCCGCAACTGCTGCTGCCGTGGTGTTTTGCAGAATGTTGGCATCCAGTCCTTGACTGTTTTGATTTATGCCAGTGCGCTTCTGTTGTACCTGATCCATATACTCCAGCATGGGAAAACTCTGGTTTGCTACCGGAGCCACCGCAAGCTGAGTAACCGCCTGGGGATTCTTAACACGAACTACCCCGCCAGGTGTGACAGTTAGCAGGTCGTCTAAGTTCACCTGACCATCTACCGCAATTACTCGGGCATTGTTTGTCAGATACAGGTTATCCAAAATCTGACGGGTAATCGTGGACTTAATCAACTGTAAGTCCATCGTCCTATCAGCCAAGGAATGTCCGAAAAACTTGTGCGGCATCGGAATGGGGCAAATAGAACAGAATGGGTTGTAGTCTATCTCTTCGTCTTCCAGAATCTCGTTGCCTGCGTAGTAGACCTTCCGCAGTTCTGCGATGCCATCGCCGTCTGTGTCCACCCGAATGTAGCACTCGAATGTCTCTATCTCCTGCATGGCGGTGTTTATCGTCTCGCGGTCTAAAGGCTGCTCGCCCTCGCTATACCGCGCAACCCTCTCAGGCGTGAAGGTCAAATCCTCGTATGTCGGCAGGTTTTCCACCACATCCGCAGCGAAACCCATCGCTACCAGTTCTGAACGGCTTACCAGGCGACGATGGGCGCAGAAAGGTGTATCCCCTATCGTTCTAGCCTTCTTGCTGATAATGAACTCTTCTGGAGGCACGTTTTCTACCCGCACCTGCCCGTACTTTTGTACTTTCTTGACCTTGACGTTGTAGGCAAAGACAGGCTGCATCTGCACCGCAGGCTGGCCCATCTCGTCTAACATAGGTTGCCCCATCATATCCATCGCAGGAGTCGGAACCTCGCCGATCTGGATAGCTTCCTGCTCGACGATCTCTACAGACTCGTCTGCAAGCATGAGGGCGATTTCTTCCTCGTTTAGGTTCTCGTATTCCTCGGTCGTAATGTCTTTCTGGTTATCCCACCAGACCTTTACAATCCCGTTCTTCTGTAACAGTGCGTCTTTGAACCAAATGTTTAAGACGGAGAAACCTGGGTTGTCACGGTAGAACACCCAGTTTAGGTAGTCTGTTACCTGTTTGGCGACTTCCTCGTCTCCTGGGCCTTGTGGCTCCGCACGGACAATCTCGTCTCCTTGGGTAAACACCCGCAGCAAGGGAGGCAGCGCACCGTCTACAGCCTCCGCAACCTCGCCGGTAACGATCTGTGACCGCCCCTCTACCTCGTTGCCGTAAGGGTCACGGTTATAAAACTGCAAGGCTTTCCTGCGCTGCTCTGTAGTTTCGGTTTCGAGATACCCAAGAGCATTGTCAATTTCTGACTCAATGATCGCTTTTAGTTCGATTTCGGTCATCACACTATCCATTTAGTCGTAACGGTAAGAGGCTTTGCCCAGTTGCTATTTGTATCCATGCCGCAAGCCAAATAGCGGAAACTGTCGCTGCCGTGAGAAGCCCAGTCATGTAAAGGCTTGTCATAAAAAACATTTCGCTTCTCGTCATATTCCCGCCTGTAGTTTCTGAGACAATCCAAACCCTGTTTTACCTGCGGCATATTAAACCAGCACCTCGGGAGCAGCCTTCTCACGGCCTGTATGCCGTCATCCACTCCCAAGCGGGGTACTACTGTGCAATCCAATCCAGCCTCTCTGAGAACCTCTAGGCGGCTTCTACCAGTGCCTAGTTCTCTGACTTCCACATCGTGAGGCAGGAGCATCTGGGCCTTGTGCCAGTTCCTGTTTGTCAGTTCCCGCACATACCAGTCTAAACCTTGACCGTGGTTCTCGATATAGTCTAGAAGCCTGACTTCCTGGCCTGCGGCTTGAGCAATCCATATTGCCGTACTGTCGCCCACCCCCAAATCCCACGCCGCAAAGGTTTTACAGAGGTCGTCCCTTGGGATTTCCGCAAAATGGTTATCAGGGAGTTCGTTAAGAATTTCCCCGTAATAAGAGCCTTCCACCGGACTGTCGAAAGAACACTCAAACTCCTGAAAATACTTTTGATCCCCCATTTCTTTTCTTGCAGCCGCAAGCTCGGCTTCAGGCACGATGCTTGTTTCACTAGCCTTAAACTGTAGTAGCGCCCAGTTATCCTCCGTCTCAGCGCGGTCTCGTAGGTCTTTGAAATGGTTTGCTCCTTTGGGAGTTCCGATAAACATTGCCCAGCCCAAGCGATCCGTAAGAGCAGGACGAATAATCTCGTTCCAGACTTTAGGGTTCATATCCCCAACCTCATCCAGAACTACACCGTCTAGGTATATTCCTCTGAGACTGTCTGGGTTGTCCGCACCGTACAGGCTAACCCTTCTTCCGAAGAAGTCCACCCGCAACTCTGCAATGTTTGCGACCGCGTTTAACGGTCTCGTAAAGTGGGTCAAATAGTCGAAAGCGACTCTTTTGGCCTGGGTAAATGTCGGCGCGATATAGGCATAACGTGGAGACTCCCGTTCGCATTGCAGCGCACCTTTAATGAGGTGGTTGATTGCCGCAACAGTCTTGCCGAGACGACGATGGGCCACGCAGACAACAAATCGAGTTCTATCAGCAACCTCGTGAATTTCAAGCTGCGCCTCTCGTGGTTTGTACGGTATAACTATTTGTTGGACTGCCATCCGACCGCAATCTGTAGCGGGTTCTCCGCATCGCCGACAATCTTCTGTTCTATCGGAGCCAGCCTAGCGTAGAAACGGTAAAACTCGGTCTGGTTTCTGGGATCAGACTTGGCCCAATCAACCATAGCCTCTAAGCCGCCAAGTTCCTCGAACACCTCTACGATGTTCTCTTTCACCTGCTTGGGTATCTTGTTGGTAGCGCCTTTAGGTCTGCCTGCGCCTGCCCGAGAACCGCCCCAGGATGATTTTTGTTCCTCTAAATTTTCAAGTTCCATCTGTCCGAATCCTTCTCTGGTTGTTCGGTTGTTGCTATTTTACAACAGTTTAGAACTGTTCGTCTTCTTGCATCATTCCCGCACCAAGTAATCCTGTTCCTATCGCGGGTATTGCAAATAGTGGCTGGCCTTTAGTCGTGACTGATTCCCGCATCTGCGGAGTAATGTCCATCTGCCAGACTTCTACGCCGTCCATCTCGGTCTTGCCTACTTTAGCGTCAAACTTCTTGCCGAGTTTCTCTAGTGACTTGGGAAGGATGTTGTCGTAAAAGCCTTTCATTCCTTCACCGCCAATCCGCAAATCATCCCCAGAAAGGCGTTGCGTTTTACCTTGCTGGACGGTCATGACTTTTTCTGCGATTTCTTTACCAACCACATCCTCTAAAGCCTTGCCAGCAAACTCATCGTTTCTGACGATGCCATTCTCAACTTCAAGATTGAGTGTTTTGCCGCCAGCCACATCTACATCTACAAAGTATAGGTTTGGCACTTCCTCAACAGCCTCAACATCAATCTTGTTCACCTGCTTACTCAGGTCATACCGTTCTGCCTGTGTCTTGCCGGTAGTAAATGCGATCTTGTCATATCCCTTTTCTGAGGCTTCTTGTATTGCTCTCTTTAGGGTTAGTTCGTGCCAGGATGTCTTAAAGGGTGCGTTAGGCACTCCAGTTTGAAACTGGTTTGCAGACATAATTGCATCACGCATAGCCTGTTCACGGTTTAAGAAGCCGCTATGACGGCCTAAAAACTGTCCGGTATTTTTGTCAAATGCTTCGTAATACCCTGGGTAAACGCTTGGGTCTGCACCAGGTGGAATTTTTGACTCAATAAATTTAAGGTCAATTTGTTCAGGAGTTAAATCTTTTCCTCTTTGATACCCCTTCTTCCGCCCTGCCTGATGCCAGTCTGACTGTATTTCTTCTATGAACAGAGTCTTCTTCCCGTCTACTACTCTGTCGTTTACCCTCATGTGGGCTAGGATGTTTGGTTGGTCAAAGTGGGAAGAACGATATTCTGGGGTAGTTTCACCACGCAAACTTGCGTCATAACGACTTGCCAAGGCACGATATTCTGCGGTTTCTGCATCTGTTCTTGTCTTGTTAGACAACTCTGTAAGCCTACTTAAATCGGCTGGGTCAAATTCTGGATTTTTAGCTGGCAACGTCAGAAGAATCTCTCGGTAGTTCTCTCCACCTGGCAATTGCCAATTTGCGTATTTGGGCAAATTAGGCAAATTACCAAATGTTCCAGTTACATCATTCAAAACAACTTCTGCCCAGTCAGGGTTGTCTCCTAATTCTGGAAACCTTGTCGTAATTTCTTTATAAGCAGCATAATCATTGTCTAACGCTAATAGCGTAGCATTGTCAGCCATTCCTGCGTTTTGAGTAACAATTCTCATTACTTCTGGAGTTGCGTATTTACTCTGCGTGTTAATTGTTTCTGGTCTTCCTAGCCTCACCTCCCGCACATCTACTCTGTTGGCATTGAGGTAGTCTTGTATGTCAGCTTTGGTTACGGACTGTTTGCCGCGCAGAAAGGTGTCCAAACCAGTCCATTGGATTTCTTCTGGCTTTACTCCCGCAGACTTCTGAATCTGAGCCAAATACTGTTGGCCTGTTCCTTTGTTCTGCAAAGGCTGTACCGCAGCTTCTAACTGACTGTAAAAGCCTATGTCCGACCTTGGAACACTTGGAGTGGGGGCCAGATTAACCGCACCCACCGGCTGCGTTGTCTGTATCTCTCTTACTAAGTCCTGTATAGCCCGCGCAGAAGGTCTAGCCGCAGGTGCGGTAAACGGAACCATACCCGCAATGTCTGCTAGGTATTGCTTATCTGTTGTGATAGGAATACGGGACTGTTGTGGCATCCTGAACAGAGGATCACCGTAGGACATTTTCTCTACTGTTTCCGCAGAGGGAAGCATTAGCTGCCTGACCAGATTCATAACATTTAACTGTGGCGGGAGGAACTCTGGGGCAGCAGCCTGGCCCTCGGTCATGCGGAGCATATCCGCAAGCCTGCCTAACAGTCTGTTTTGCTCTGGTGCGCGTAGATCAGCCATTTACTTTGTCGCCTTGAGAATGAACAGACCGTTTGCCCACTTGTTTAGCAGAGGTCTTTTGTTTTCCTGTCATATCTGCAATCTCTACTTGCTCAGATACTTTTAAGCCCATAAAACCTTAAATCCGTATTAAGCGTAGAAAACTCACCCGCAATCCCTGTTGTGTCTAAATCCCCCGCTACTAGGTTCCTGTAATAGTCTCCGCAGAAGGGTGCATCCTGCGGGTTCGTGCGTGTCGTACCGTGTTCTGGCCTTCCTGTGGTCGCGCAGGTAAAGAATAACAACCCACCAGGCTTGAGCATCCGCACCATGTTTCTAAGCGTCTCTTGGTACGCAGGGTTATGCTCGAAACACTCGCAACTTAGAACTACATCGAAACTGTTATCAGGAAAGTCTAGGTCTTGCCCCGCACAAACTATGTCTACGCTTTCCCCTTCCCCTAGATCGCACCCCGCATAGTCGCAATCTGTGAAGAAGTCCCTAACAGTCCCGTTTATGTTTAGACTGCCTACTTCCAGCACCCTCTTGCCCGTGAAGAACGCGGGATGCTTTTCCTTTACCGCGGCAACAAAGTCTAGTTGTTCCCGATGACTCATCTACCATTTCGTCTTTAAGGCCCAAAACGCTGCGCTCATCTTGCCCTTGGCAATGTTAGCCGCGTGTCTGGCCTTAAATGACTTCCTGCGGGCCTTGTCTGCTTCTGACTCACCCTTCTTAGGTGGTGAGCCAGAAACGCCCTGTTGCCCGAAACGGATGGTTTTAACCTTATCGCCTTCTTTTGCTACAACAACATGGCTTTTAGTAGGATGGTTCGGAGTGCGTTTGGGTTTGTTATACCCCGCAACGCCTAGCCTCTCGAACAGTTTAGCTGCATCCCGTACCTTCATTTCTTCGCCCTGGCTCCAGCCATGTTTGCCACCAGGGAGGGGTAAGCACTGCCTGACTTTTTCGCAAAAGCCTTTGCCGCACGTTTCTGGTTTGGACTAAGTTCTTTCGGCTTACCTAATCCCTTGGGTCTGGGCTTTTCGTAGACTGGTTTCATTTGTACACGCTCCTGGCTAAGTTGTTGTCCGCACGCTTACGAATTAACTCCGCAATCTCAGGGTCGCCCTTTTGTTCCTCGGTCGGGAGGAATAGCGCCCGCTTTCTGTCTAGGCTCCCGTCTGGTTCTACGAGATAGTAGACCGCGATGCTGTTTCTCGTTACCCCCTCTGGGCAGGTTATGGGTTTTGGAAGTCCGTGCCATTGTCCCTTTGTCTCAAACAATACCGCACGATTGAACTTGCACCAGACCGACTCGGTAAACTGTTCTGGGTTCTCCCAGAATCCTAGTTCGCCGCCCCACTCTTGCTTCCAATTCGGGGTGAGATAGACGATTAGGTTTAGATACCTCTGGAGTTCTAGCTTGGGGTGAATGTCGTAGTCTAGGTGGACGTTTAACCGACCGCCCCGCGCATGACTGTGTAAGCCACCACCGTGCAGGCCATAATCTGCCCGTACACTTCCAAGTTCTGCACAAAACTCTGGGGCAAGTAGGTTAGAAATCGCTCTGTAAGTGGCTGGGCCAAATGCGTTCCAGTTGTTACAAGTCTTTTTAACCTCGATTGGATTGTTGTATTCATGCCAGACATCCGAGTTGAAATCTGGGAACTCCGCAGCGATCTCTTCCGCATTGGGAAAGAAGTTGTCTATAACAATCACTTATGTGTTTACAACCTTTATGTCTAAACAAACCCCCGCAGCTTCTTTGCCGTTTCTTTCTAAAATGTCCATTGCTTTGTGGAGGCTGGCCTCACACTTTTTTTTATTGGTAAACAGTTCATCTGCCTTCCAGAAAGCACACTCAGCCGCGCAGAAAAACACGACCGCGACCCAGAAACTCATTTCTTTTTCTCTGGTTTGCCTTTCATAGAACCTGTCTCTTTGACAAATTCCTTGGCAACCTTTTGCGGGATTCCGAGTTTCTGAGCCATTTTCCCGCTTGAAGCTGCGGCCTGCATAAACCTGTTCTGGGCTTTAGACACACTAGGCATTTTTACTCCTCTTCCCAAGCATCGCAGACGTTCTCTTTAGCGCACTTGAACTCGAACACACCGCAGAAAACCTCGTCTTTACCCAGGCCGCAGCCCTTTAGCTTCTCGCCGTACTCACAGTTCCCGCACTTCTTGGTTCCATCGCTTGGGCCATAGTTTGCGGTGAGAATAGCTTTCTGCTTGTTGCCCTTGTTGATGATCTCGTCTTCAGTAGCAAGCGGACACTCAGA
>Ga0194125_10001930_pt1 | contig 34838 bp, 38 predicted proteins | sample TA2KigC250mmetaG_FD_148626 | JGI IMG/M metagenome (GOLD analysis project Ga0194125, IMG submission 148626) | Freshwater microbial communities from Lake Tanganyika, Tanzania - TA2015034 Kigoma Deep Cast 250m | ecosystem: Environmental > Aquatic > Freshwater > Lake | place: Tanzania: Lake...
CGAACTACCGCTGCGTCACTGGCGCGCCCGTTGATGTCGTAAGCCACCACGCTGAGTTCATGCCAGCCGGTCTGGCTGCCGAACCACGGGAAAGCAGCCACCGCCGCCTGCTCGCCGGGCGCGTCGAGGATGTATTGCTGCGTTACCACACCATCCGCCAGAAAATCCACCCGCGCCAGACCGGCATCCGATTGCGCTACGGCAGCTACGATCACCCCCCGCCCCGAAGCGATCAGCGTGCCATCGGCGGGTTGCGCGATCTCCACAACCGGGGGTTCGCCCAGGGACGCCAGGATGTTGCCTCCGGTCTTGAACGTTGACAGACCCCACAACATCAACAGCAAGGCTACAAGCCCCCCTGCCAGGATGAGTATGAATAAGATGGGTCCAAGGTGTTTACGTTTCATGGGAAAGGTTATTGGTATCATCTCAATAATAAGGGGGGCGGGGGGTGTGCGGGCGGCGAAGCCGCCCGCACACCCCCCATCTTCCCCCAAGTTATTGAGAAGATACGGAAAGGTTATTGTCAGTACTTCACGAAAACTGGATCGAAGACCCGTTGCTTCGGCTCACTCAGCACAGGCCTCGGGTCGCCCGGGGACGGGCTTTTGATTTTTTCGTGATCTACTGATTGTACCAATCGCCACACACCCCTTTTTCGGGAATACATCTGCCAACACATCCGGCAGCGCCCCAATCAGATCACCGGCGATGACGGCAGCGGTTGAACCGAGCACATCAGCAGCCAGCAGCCCGCACTGAGCGTGAATCCAGGCCCCGGCAGCGGCGGCCTCGAAGGCTTCCACACCCTGAGCGCGCAGGCCGACGATCAGCCCGGCAAGCACATCCCCAGAGCCGGCGCGGGCCAGGGCCGGCGAGGCCACTGGGATAATCATCGTGCGACCATCAGGAGCGGCGATCACGGTGAACGCGCCCTTCAGCACCACCACATGGCCCCACTCCGCCGCGAAACGCTCCGCCGTCTCGACGCGGTCGGCCTGGATTTCTGCGATGTCCAAGCCGGTCAGGGCTGACATTTCGCCAGGATGCGGGGTCAGCACCGCTGGTTTGGGCAGTTGAGCATCCCAATCAGGCAGCCGCGCCAGCAGCTTGAGGCCGTCGGCGTCAACGACCATGGGGGGTAATTCGCCCCGCGCCGACTCTTCCACTGCTTCAGGAGCTTTGACAAAGCCCAATCCCCCGCTCTTTTTGGGCATCTCCTCCCCCAGGAGACGTTCGACGAATTCGCCGGTAGTTTCTTCCAATCCAAAGCCGGGGCCGATGAGCATAGCTGTGACGCGATCCAGATTTTCCCTGACGACTTTTGCAGCCTCCGCGGCGACGACGCCCATCTCGTGAGGCAGCAGCACCCAGGTCGCTTCCGGCAGCCCCCCGGCCAGCGCGCCGTGGAGCGGCCCAGGCACGCCTAACGTCACCAATCCAGCCCCAACCCGGTAGGCTGCCTCCCCGGCCAGCGCAACCGCGCCCGTGTAATTGACCGATCCGGCAACGATCAACGCTGCCCCAAAAATGCCTTTATGCGCATCCAAAGGGCGAGGCGGCAGCACTCCGCGCACCCACTCCGGGGCGGCTACCTGACGTTTGACGGACTCATAGGCTTGAATCCCTTCGGGCAGGCCAATCCCAACTAACCGTAACGTCCCAACAAGATTATAGGCTGGAAACTTCAATAAACCGCGCTTGATAGCCGCCATGGTCACGGTGAGGTCGGCGGGGATGCACTCGGGCGCGGCCTCGCCGGTATCACAATCCACGCCGGAAGGACAATCCACGGCCACTACATGAGGAGGGTCTTCCATCTCGGAGAGGGTTTTGCGGACCCGATCGAGAACTTCAGCAAGCCGACCGCGCAGAGGCAGTTCGATGCCCGTGCCCAAGACTCCATCCAATAATACGGTGTGATATTCGAGGGCGGCGCCCAGCTTCTTGAATTCCGCATCCCCTTCGAGGGTCAGAATCGTTCCCCCGACTTCTCGCAACCGCTCGACCAGTGGATCGTCCTTGGAGCGCGGGCGCACGATATACGCCGTGGTTTCCCAACCCCATTCCTGTAGATGGCGTAAAGCCACCAGGGTATCGCCGCCGTTGTTGCCCGATCCGACCAGGCCCAGGGCGCGCTTCTCGTTCAGGTGGCTATACGCACCGCTGACCTCCTCCGCCAACCCGCGCCCGGCATGCGCCATCATCTCCGCATAGGGATGGCCGCTGGAGTCGGATTCTTCTTCTATGGCTATCATCTCTGCAACAGTTACATATTTCATGTCATTTTTCCTATGTAAACGCCCAACGAAGCTTCACCTCAAACCGATAAGACACTGATTTCTTGGACGCGGATACTTCGGCTTCGCTCAGAATAAGTATCGCAGATGTCCATGGATGAAAAATCGTAACTACTCAGCCAAACGGAGAAATTCCCGAAAAAAGGGTGTGCGTGGGGGGGCTGCGCCCCCCCACGCACACCCTTTTTTCGGGCTAATCCGTTCGATGACTGAGCAGTTACGAAAAATCTATATCATCCGTGCAATCCGTGTTGATCCGCGTACAGAATCTTGCTCTGCTCATAAGAAATTTGCTCCCTCGAGGAGTTCACACAATGGAGTTTAGCACGGAAAAGAAAAAACCTCTAGCAGGAGAACTGGCAAGCAACGCCAGCCAGGAATCGAACAGAAAGGAAACATCGAGGAGATATGAATCCAGCTTTTCGACGATATTCGGTAGCTCACGAAAAAGATTAAAGCGCTGATTTTCGTGCGCAATCGGACGACAAGTACCGGGATAGGTCAAGACGCGGTATACTCGATCCAGTAAGCAGTAAACAGTAGACAGTTAGCAGTGGACAGATACATGAAACAGTTGTTACAAAACCTCCGCACCGGCGAGACTTCCGTCGCCGAAGTCCCTATCCCTACCCCCAAACCCGGAACCGCTTTAGTACGCACCGCGGCCTCGCTGGTATCGGCTGGCACTGAGCGGATGGTGGTGGAATTTGCAGAAAAGAGCCTGGTGGGCAAAGCCCGATCCCGGCCGGATCTGGTCCGACAGGTCATAGACAAGGCTCGCCGTGAAGGGCTGTTGACGACGATCGAGGCGGCCTTCGATCGCCTCGATCAACCCATGCCCCTGGGATATTCCTCTGCAGGAACCATCGCGGCGGTGGGCGAGGGTCTCCAGGGCTTCATGGTGGGCGACCGGGTAGCCTGCGCTGGCGGCGGATACGCTGTGCATGCCGAATACGCCATTGCGCCCAAAAACCTGCTCGCCCACCTCCCGCCGGAGGTTGATTTCGAGTCTGCCGCCTTTGCTACCCTGGGCGCGATTGCCCTGCATGGCTTCCGTCTTGCTCGACCTCAGGTCGGCGAGCGCGTCGCGGTGATCGGTTTGGGTTTGTTGGGATTATTGACGGTGGGGATTGCCAACGCTGCGGGCTGCCACGTTTTTGGGGTGGATCTCGACCCTGGGCGGGTCGCGCTGGCCCGCCGTGCGGGGGCCGAGGCTGTCACCCGTGACCAGGCCGAGGCTGCCTCCCTGGCCTTCTCGCGCGCCCGCGGCGTAGACTCTGTCCTGATCTGCGCCGACACCCCCTCGGATGATCCTGTCATTTTGGCTGGAGCGATTGCCCGCGATAGAGCCAATATCGTCGCCGTCGGCGCGGTGGGTCTGAACATCCCCCGCAAGGAGTACTTCCAGAAGGAACTCAACTTCATCAATTCGCGCTCCTATGGCCCCGGTCGCTACGACCCCGAGTACGAAGAGTTTGGGCATGACTACCCCCTCGGCTACGTGCGCTGGACCGAAGGCCGCAACCTCGAGGCAATCGTAGATCTGATGGCATCGGGCCGGTTAGATGTTTCCTATCTCATCACCCACCGCTTCCCCATCGCTGATGCGCCCGAGGCCTACGAACTTATCATGGGCAAGAAAGAAGAACCTTTCTTAGGAGTACTGTTGACTTATCCAGATGCGCCCTTCCCCGAAACGGCCAAAAGGCCAGAACCTTTGCCTGTGGACGAGTCGAACCGCGCCAACATACAAACGAGCAAACGTGTCGCACTCGGCGTCCTCGGCGCCGGCAACTTTGCCACAGCGGTGATGCTCCCCGCGGTCAGCAAGATCCCCGAAATCACCCTGGTGGGCATCGTCTCCGGCTCAGGCCTGAGCGCCAGACATGCGGCCGATAAATTCGGTTTCCGTTACGCCGCGGGCGACGCCGCTCGACTTCTCGAAGACCCCGAGATCAACACCATCGCCATCCTGACCCGTCATCACCTGCACGCCGAACAGGCTGTGGCAGCGCTGCAAGCGGGGAAGCATGTCTTTGTCGAGAAGCCGTTGGCAATCAACAGTGATCAGTTGGCAGTCGTCAGTGAGCAGTTGCTGTCCACCGACCACCGTCTACTGACCACAGGCTTCAACCGACGCTTCGCTCCCATGGCGCAGAAAATGCAGGCCTTCATCTCCAGACGCGCCGAGCCTCTCGTGGCTCATTACCGGGTGAATGCTGGAACCCTCCCTCTCACTCACTGGCTGCATGATCCCTTCGTGGGCGGCGGGCGGATCATCGGCGAAGGCTGTCACTTCGTTGATTTCCTGGCCTTTCTGGTAGGCGAATCTCCCAATTCGGTCGCCGCTCATGCGCTCCCTGACGCAGGAAGGTATCGAGAGGATAATGTGATTTTGATTTTCACTTTCCCCGATGGCTCAGTGGGCATGGTTTCCTATCTGGCGAACGGCGATAAATCCTTCCCCAAGGAACGCGTGGAGGCCTTTGCCGGTGGGCGAGTGGCCGTGCTGGATGATTTCCGCCAATTGGAGCTGGTCAACAATGGGCAGCGGAAACTCGAACGCGCCAGACTGCGCCAGGATAAAGGTCACCGCGCCGCCTGGGAAGTTTTCGCCGATGCCATCCTCAACAGCGGGCCGCCCCCGATCCCTTACGAACAACTCTTCGGTGTGACCAAAGCCACTTTCGCTGCTGTCGAAGCGCTGCGCAGCGGTGGGCAGGTTCCGATTGACGCGGGTCACTCTGGGTAATAGAATGGTGCAGTAACTGCTCAGCCATCGAACGGATTAGCCCGAAAAAAGGGTGTGCGAACGCAAAGCGGCTACGCCCCCTTCGCACACCCTTTTTTCGGGAACTTCTCCGTATGGCTGAGTAGTACATGGCGCAAAGCTATAGTGCAAAAGGAATGCATCATGAAGAAATCCAAAAAGATAGCTGAGCTGACAGCCACCTACAGTGCTGAAAAAGAACGCTTGAATATTTACCTTCCCAAATCACTGGTGGATGAATTGCGTGAGCATATCCCCGCGCGTGAGAGACTGTTTTAATAGTCGCCAGAAACCACAGATAAACACAGATGAACACCGATTTTCTTGATGAACTGCCGTCTTTTATCGCCGAAATCCCTTTTATCTGTGTTCATCTGTGGCCGATTTGAGTTTTAAAACACTCTCTGAGCGAACACAGTTTATTGCGGATTTGTTGGAAAGGGAACTTTACCGTTTGAGAGTTCGCGAAGCTTTGCGTTTGTCAGCTGGCGCCTGGAGTGACGAAGATCACCCCGAATTAGCGACCGGTGAGGATATCGACCGCTGGATCGAGGAAGGTCGCACATCGAAGGAGCGAACCTGGATATACGAAGATGGCAGCTGATATTCTGCTCGATTCCGGTATTCTAATCCGCCATCCGAGAAAAAATGTTGGTTACATTCCCCTTACCGATCAACTTGCTAAAGAACATTCCTTGTTCATTTCGTATCTTCTCAATAACTTGGGGGAAGATGGGGAGTGTGCGGGCGGCTTCGCCGCCCGCACACCCCCCGCCCCCCTTATTATTGAGATGATACTTCATATCAGTGTTTACGCGCTTCGAAGTTTTACGCGGTTTGCAAAAGCATGAGCGCGATTGCTTGCCATTTCCCCATGCCGGAGTTGACCGTATGGTAGGCAGACGAAGAGGGGAATCTTTGCCGATTCGAGCGCTAGCGCTCAATGGTGAGGCTGTGTCACGAATATCCCTGGTTTTGAAAGCACTGTGCGAACTTGGCCTGAGGCAGTTGGGGCTGTATGCGTTATACCAGGTGGGTCTTCATTCAAGCTATTTCCGCTGGCGGACTCCAGACTGCCAACCGCCAACTGCCGTTCCCCCTCCTCCCTCCCCCGTCCCCCGTCACCTGCTCGAATTGCCCGACCCTGCCAGCGTCCTTGAGATCATTGGACAAAACGGCTTGTCTACATTGATCAAGCAGGCCGATGAAATCGTGGCGGGGCGTGTGCGACTTTTTGGAGGGGAGGCAGTTGCTCTGGCATTGACTCCGCCCGGGGATCTCTCTCACTGGACGAAATACGAGCAAGGGAGCAAGGGAGAGAGGGAGAAGGGGAGCAGCGGGAGCAGGGGGGAAGGGGAGCAGGGGGGGAGAGGAGACATCAAGTTTATTTGGGAACCCGCTCGTTTCGGCTGGGCTTTCACCCTGGGGCGCGCTTACTACTTGACTAATGACGAACGTTACCCAGAAGCCTTCTGGCGATACTTCGAACTTTTCCAACAAGCCAATCCTGTAAACAGGGGGCCAAACTGGGTCTCTGCCCAAGAAGTCGCTTTGCGCCTGATCGTCTTCGCCTTCGCCGCGCAGATATTCTCTCGGTCGCTTCATTCGACTGCAACCCGCATCTCGCAACTCGCAACCTCGATTGCCGCCCACGCTACCCGCATCCCCCCCACCCTGATCTATGCCCGCGCTCAAAACAACAACCATCTGCTCAGCGAAGCCGCGGGCCTGATCACCGCCTCCCTGGCGCTGCCCGACCATCCGCAGGCGCCTCGCTGGTCGAACCTGGGCCGGAAATGGTTCCAGCACGGCCTGGAAACCCAGATCGCCAAAGATGGGGCATACATGCAACACAGCGTGAATTATCACCGGTTGATGTTGCAGCTTGCGCTTTGGGTGTCATGTGTCACGTATCAGGTGTCAGGTGAAAACGTGACACGTGATACGTGGAACTTGACACTGGGCTCTGCCACCCGCTGGCTTCTCGCCCTCACCGACTCCGAAACCGGCCGCGTCCCCAACCTCGGCCCCAACGACGGCGCGTACATCCTGCCGTTGACGGTCTTGCCCTTTCATGATTACCGCCCGGTTTTGCAGGCCGCTTCGCAAGCCTTTCTCAGTGAAACGGCCTTCGGGCCGGGGTCGTGGGATGAAATGGGGTTGTGGTTGTGTTCAAGCGCCAAGTGTCAAGTGCCAGGTGTCAAGTGCCAGGTGTCAAGCGACACAACAAAGAACGTGGAACATGATACATGGCACATGGCACGTGGCACTTCCCCCTCCACACTTCATGCTCCACGCTCCTGGGCTTATTTGCGCGCCGCCCGTTTCAGCGACCGCCCCGGCCACGCCGATCAGCTTCACCTCGACCTGTGGTGGCGCGGGTTGAACGTCGCTCAAGACGCAGGAACGTATCTCTATAATGCCGAACCGCCTTGGGATAACGCCCTGACTCACACCGCCGTTCACAATACCGTGATGGTTGAAAGCTGCGACCAGATGACCCGCGCTGGACGCTTCCTCTACCTGGGTTGGGCTCAAGCAGAGATCGTCGCCCACGATACTGCCGAAGATGGCTCCTGGCAGCGTTTGGTTGCCCGACACGAAGGCTATCGCCGCCTGGGTGTCATCCACCAACGGGCTGTGACCGCCTACGCCAATGGTCGGTGGGTAGTGGAAGATCAACTTTCATCGGTCACCCGTCGTCCGTCGTCCGTCCTCGGTCGTCTCCATTGGCTGCTGCCCGATTGGGAATGGATGATCACTGATTCGGAATCGAAGATCGAATTGTTATCTCCTTATGGCTGGATTGTGCTGAAAATCAGCGGTCAGTCGTCAGTGGCCAGTTATCAGTTGGTTCGCGCTGGTGAACTGCTCCATGGCTCAGGCTCTATCTCTCCAACCTGGGGCTGGGTCTCGCCGACCTATGGGCAGAAAGCACCCGCGTTATCCTGTTCGATGATTGCTGAAAGCCCTTTACCAATAACTTTCACCAGTGAATGGGTTTTCCCGCATGATGAATAATCGTCAGGAAAAATCTCGAACATCATTACCAACACCAATCCACCAATTTACCGACAACCGACCCACCTCATGCACATTCTACTGATCCACCAGGCCTTTGCCGCCCTCGATGAGCCCGGCGGCACCCGTCACCACGAAATCGCACGCTATCTAGGGGAGAGCGGTCATCGCGTCACCGTGATCGCCAGCCCGGTGAGTTATTTGACGGGCGACTCACCCCTACCCCCCCCGCCCCCCTCCCCCTTCGCGAAGCACCCCTGTGGGGCTCCGCGCACGAAGAGGGGGAGGGGGGTGCCCTTGAGCGAACGCAAAGGGGCGGGGGGTGGGGGTGAGGTCGTGATCCAGCGCGCCTACACCTACTCTGCCCTGCATCGCTCTTTCGTCCATCGCGTATTCAGTTTCTTCAGTTTCATGGCGTCATCCTTTATGATTGGTCTGCGCGTGCGGGATGTGGATTTGGTTTGGGGCACCTCGCCGCCCATCTTCCAGGGCGTGACCGCCTGGCTGCTGGCGCGAATTAAAGGAGTACCTTTCCTCTTCGAGGTACGCGATCTGTGGCCGGCTTTTGCAATTGCTGTGGGGGTCTTGCGAAACCCCATCCTCATTCGCGCCTCGCAATGGCTGGAGCGGTTTCTCTATCGCCGCGCTGATCGAATCGTGGTCAACTCTCCGGGCTTTATCGAGCCTGTTCAGGATCGAGGCGGCAGGCATGTCGCCCTGGTGCCCAATGGCGCAGACCCCGGCATGTTCGATCCCACAGCAGATGGTGCTGAATTTCGGGCAGCCCATGGCTTAGAAGGCAAGTTCATCGCTTTATATGCCGGCGCACATGGGATGTCCAATGACCTCGATGTTCTGCTTGATGCAGCCTATCAGCTTCGTGAACTGACAGACATCGCGATCGTATTGCTTGGCGACGGCAAAGAAAAACCCGCTTTGATGGAGCGCGCCTTGCGGATGGGGCTTGCCAACGTGCATTTCATCCCCTCCGTGCCGAAAATGGAAATGGGGAAAGCGCTGGCAGCGGCGGATGCCTGTATCGCTATTCTCAAGCCCATCGAGATGTATAAGACCGTTTACCCCAACAAGGTTTTCGATTATATGGCTGCTGGCCGCCCGGTGATCCTGGCAATTGACGGTGTAATCCGAGAGGTGGTGGAATCCGCCGAGGCTGGCAGCTTCGTTCCCCCAGGCGATGCGGACTCGCTCGCGGCTGCTATCCGCGCCATGGCAAAGACTCCTCGAGAGGGGAAGCGGCTGGGGAGAAATGGCCGCAGATATGTGAAAGGACATTTTGATCGGCGGGAGCTATCTGGGCAGATGGCCCGAATCATGGAATCCCTGGTATTCCAGTTCCCAACATAAGAAGCGTGTTAATTTTTTTAATCATTTTGTCATAACAACTACCTGCCTGGGCGATAGAATGGTAAAATCTGGTCGCCAATTTTGGCTTTTGGAGTATCTGCTCAGCCATCGAACGGATTTACCCGAAAAAAGGGTGTGCGCACGCAAAGCGGCTACGCCCCCTGCGCACACCCTTTTTTCGAGAATTTCTCCGTTTGGCTAAGTAGTTACCTTTTGGAAAGGTTTGGAGGTATCTGTGGATTCGTCTAGAAATCGATCATCGTTCATATACATACTATTTATCATCGGGATTGCGATTCTGTTGTTCTTCAATTACCGTCAGAATTCGACTACTCAGGAAGCGCTTTCGATCAACGATCTGGCGATGCAAATCAAACGTGGCGAAGTTGCCCGCATCGTCAGCGACGACAATGAGATGCGCGTGATTTATCGCGAAGAAACGACCGGGGGTCTTGCGTACAAAGAACCTACCTCGACACTTGTGGAACAGCTCAAGGAGTTCGGCGTTACAACCGAGGAACTGAACCCGGAAAATGTGAAAATCGAAGTGCAGCCGCCCAGTCAATGGGTGGGGTTGGTGACAATTTTGAGCTATGTGGCCCCCGTGATTCTCCTGGGCGCCATGTTCTGGTTTATCTTCCGACAGGCGCAGGGCGGCGGTAATGCAGCCATGGCCTTTGGGAAATCTCGCGCGCGCATGTTCACCGGCGACCAACCCACTGTGACCTTCGAAGATGTCGCCGGCGTGGAAGAAGCCAAGGTCGAGTTAGAAGAAGTAGTCGAGTTTTTACAGGAACCCGAAAAATTCATCGCTCTGGGCGCTCGTATTCCCAAGGGGGTGCTGCTGGTCGGCCCGCCAGGGACCGGCAAAACGCTCCTGGCCAAAGCCGTCTCGGGGGAGGCCGGTGTGCCCTTCTTCTCGATCTCTGGTTCGGAGTTCGTGGAGATGTTCGTGGGTGTAGGCGCCAGCCGCGTGCGCGACCTCTTCGACCAGGCCAAGCGTCACTCGCCCTGTATCGTCTTCGTGGACGAGATAGACGCCGTTGGTCGCCAGCGCGGCGCAGGGCTGGGCGGCAGCCATGACGAACGTGAGCAAACCCTCAACCAGATGCTGGTGGAGATGGATGGCTTCGATACCGATACCAACGTCATCATCGTAGCGGCTACCAACCGTCCCGATGTCCTCGACCCGGCTCTGCTGCGTCCCGGACGTTTCGACCGACGGGTAATACTGGATCGTCCGGATGTGCGCGGCCGTGAAGCTATTCTGAAAATTCACGTGCGCGGCAAGCCCCTGGATGGCGGCGTAGATCTGACCACTTTAGCACGGGCAACCCCCGGCTTCGTAGGCGCGGATATCGAGAATATGGTCAACGAGGGCGCCATCCTGGCCGCTCGCCGTGATAAGAAAGTGATCGGCCAGGAGGAGTTCGAGGAAGCCATCGAACGCGTCATCGCTGGCCCTGAACGCAAGAGCCGCTTGATCAGTGATAGCGAGAAGCGCATCATCGCCTATCACGAAGCCGGACATGCAGTGGTCACGAACGCCCTGCCCGAGGGCGACCCTGTCCACAAAGTCTCGATTACAGCGCGTGGGCAGGCTGGCGGGTACACCCTGATCTTGCCGGAAGATGATCGCACACTGATGCCCAAAAAGAAGCTCATCGCCGACATGGTCGGATTGTTGGGTGGGCGCGCCGCCGAAGAGTTGGTCTTCAATGATATTACTTCTGGAGCTTCCAGCGACCTCGAGCGTGTGACTCGCATGGCCCGAACCATGGTCACCCGTTTGGGGATGAGCGAGGGCCTCGGCCCCATCGTTTATGGTCAAAAGGAAGAACTGATCTTCCTTGGCCGGGAGATATCTGAACAGCGCGATTATTCCGAATCAGTCGCCGAGCAAATAGACGATGAAGTTCGACGTATTGTCGGCGAGGCTTATCAGCAGGCGAAAGAAATCTTGAAGAAATTCCGCGACAAGCTCGATGCCGTTGCCAGAAAGCTGATGGAGGTCGAGACTTTGACGCGCGAGGAGTTCGAAGCCATCTTCCCGTCGCCGGTCGAGAAAAACGGCGGCACGCCGATGCCGCAGGCGGTTTAGCGAAAGCGAGTTCACTCCCGAATCCTCTACCCGTAGTTTTTTTCAGTGACTCGAAAGAAAAAAGCAAAAACCCCGCTTATCAGGCGGGGTTTTGTTCGCTAAGAGGAGAGTTGTAGTAAACCGCTTGCAGTCCTACTGTCCCTGTTTCAACGTGCGAACAAAGATTTCTTCTAATTCGCTATTGATCGAGGAAGACTTCTTGCTTTTCTTGTTATTAGTCTTGCTTTCACCGTTCTGTGAACGCTCCATGGCCTGCCGCAGGGCGGCTTCCATGGCGGTGGGAACCGACTCTTCTGGCCCCTCGTCTTCGACGATGACCTGCTCTACCTTTTTGGCCGCCTTTTGCGGGGGCTCCTGAAGGGCTTTCATGCTCAGCTTGATCTGTTTGCGCCGACGATTGACGCTGAGAACCTGCACTTCCACATCATCCCCCTCATGCACGACATCCGATGGGGAGTCGATAAAGCCATGCGCCAGCTCGCTGATGTGCACCAATCCCGGCCTCTCGGCGCCGATATCTACGAAAGCGCCGTACTTCTCGAGACGGGTGATCCTCCCCTCCGCTACCATGCCTTTCTTGATCTCGCGCCATTCCAACCCCAATGGCTCGATCATGGTCAATTCGATGCGCTTGCGCTCAGGAAAAACCTGCCGAACCCAGACGTCAACTTCCTGACCGACTTTGACGACATCCTCTGCGCGATTGACCGGTTCTCTTTGTATCCGTGAAATGTGGACTACGCCAGGAACCTCCAGGCCGATATCCACGACAACGCCTGCCAGCATGATCTTAACCACCGTACCTCTAAGCCTGTCCTTGGGGTTGAGCTCCTCGATGCTTTTCGTTTGTGTTACCATCATCCTACTCTCCATACGATTTTCTAATCTGATTAAGCCGACCGACGATTATACCGTCCCCGCGGTTTTATGTCAAAGACGATTTAGAGTTGTAACTACTCAGCCAAACGGGGAAGTTCCCGAAAAAAGGGTGTGCGAACGCAAAGCGGCTGCGCCCCCTTCGCACACCCTTTTTTCGGGCTAATCCGTTCGATGGCTGAGCAGTTACGAAGAGTTCACATCATGTGTTCACTGAAAAAAACTCGTGGATGAGATCAATTCTTCGAGCAGGCTGACCAACAATTCAGGTTGATCCTCGATTTGGGCATTCGACTCGACCCACAGGGCGGACTTCCCGGCGCGCAGGTTGGCGTTGGTCGCTGTCGCCCGAGGCGGTTCCACCCCCTCAGGGAATCTCAGCACGATTTGCCCATATTCATGGCTGATGCTCCTGACCCCTGCAGCGATAGCCAGGATTTTGATCTTCAACTGAATGAGCAGGTTTTTCACTGGCTGAGGCAGCAGCCCAAAGCGATCCTGGAATTCCTCGGCCAGGGCGTCCACTTCTTCCAGCGTTTGGGCATCGGCGATGCGACGGTACAGCGTCAAGCGCATATCCAGATCGGGGACGTAATGGCTGGGGATGGTCGTATCCAGCGGCAGATCCACACTCACCAACGGCCGGTGGACTTTCGACATGAGATCGTTTGCGTCCAACGGCAGGCCGCGGTTTTCGCGCTTGACCTTGACAGCCTCGGCCAACAGGCGGGTGTAGAGATGAAATCCCACCGAGGCGATATATCCGTGTTGGCGTGTGCCCAGGATATCGCCAGCCCCGCGGATTTCGAGATCGCGCATGGCAACATTGAACCCCGCCCCGAGCTGCACGTTCTCGGCGATGGTTTCCAGGCGCTGACTCGCCTCGGGCGTGGGAGTCCATTCCTGGTGTTTGAAGAAGTAAGCGTAAGCGCGTTGCGCCCCGCGCCCCACCCGGCCGCGCAGTTGATAGAGCTGCGCCAATCCAAAGGCGTCGGCCCGATCTACGATCAGGGTGTTGGCGTTGGGGATATCCAGCCCCGACTCGATGATCGAGGTAGCGAGCAGCACGTCTATTTGGGCGTCGTTGAACTCGTTCATTCGTTGCGCCAGTTCCGCTTCAGGCATCTGGCCATGGGCGATCGCGATACGCGCTTCAGGCACCAGCCTGGTCAATTGACTCTTGATCGCCCCAATGGTCTGCACCCGGTTATGGACGAAGAATACCTGCCCGCCTCGCTCCAATTCCCTCAAGATCGCCCTGCGGATCAACTGCGGCGAATAGGGGCCGACATGCGTGATGATCGGCAGGCGCTCCTCGGGCGGGGTATCCAGCGTGGAAATATCTCTCAAGCCGGTCATCGCCAGATAAAGCGTGCGTGGGATGGGCGTGGCAGTCAGCGTGAGCACATCCACCTCCGTGCGCATCTGCTTGATGGTCTCTTTGTGAGTCACGCCGAAGCGCTGCTCTTCATCAATGATGAGCAGCCCTAAATCCTTGAATTCGACATCGCTCGAGATCAGCCGGTGCGTTCCGATGACGATATCAACGGCCCCTTTCGCCAGACGGAACAGGATGTCATTCTGCTCCTGGGGGCTGCGGAAGCGGGAGAGCATTTCCACTTCTACCGGAAACGCCGCCAGCCGTTGGCGGAAGGTATGGAAGTGCTGCTGGGCGAGGACGGTGGTGGGCGTCAGCATGGCGACTTGCTTGCCACCCATCACAGCTTTGAAGGCCGCCCGCAAGGCGATCTCCGTCTTGCCGAAACCCACATCCCCGCAGATCAGCCGATCCATCGGGCGCGAGGCTTCCATATCCGCTTTGACATCCCTCAACACCCGCAATTGATCTTCGGTCTCGATATAGGGAAAGCTGGCTTCGAGTTCTCGCTGCCAGGGGGCGTCGGCGCTGAAGGCGTATCCTGTGACCACCTGCCGTTGGGCATAGAGATCGAGCAGTTCCTCGGCCATGTCTTCCACAGCTTCTTTGACGCGCACTTTGATGGTTGTCCATTGCGGGCCGCCCAGGCGAGTGGGCGTTGGCAGGCGGCTATCTGGACCGATGTAGCGGGTCAGGCGGTCAGCCTGCTGCACAGGGACGAAGAGGCGATCTCTCTCGGCATATTCGACGCACAGATATTCGCGTTCGGCCCCCTCGATGGCGCGCTGCACCAACCCGATGAACCTTCCCACCCCATGATCAATATGCACCACCCAGTCGCCTGGTTGGAGATCGGCGTACTCGGCTTCAGGGGCCTCAGCGACAGGGCGATAGCGGCGGCGCGGTTTGGGAGGTTGCCACCCGAAGATCTCCCCATCGGTGAACAGGTATAGGGTGGTCTCATCTGCCGTGGTGAGCGCCCAGCCTTCGGCCAGCGAGCCATACATGAACGTTGGCTCATTCCCTACTCCAGATGTCGGGCGATAGTTCTCATCCCAGAGTTCTTCGAGGCGGCCAGACTGACGGGATACCACAATGACCGTCTCGCCTCGAGTGATCGTTCGCGCCAGTTGCTCCATCAGGGGTTTCAGGCGGCCTCCGAAACGGGGGTTGGGCGTGAAGCTCTTGACCAGGGGAGGCGCAGTGTCCTCGGAGGCGGTAGCAGGCCCAAAGAACAGGGCCCTGCCAGGAGGTAGCGAGTCCTCGATCTGGTCGCTGGTCAAATAGGGAACGGGATAATCCTCCGCCAGGATGCCTTCCTCGATATAATCCTTCCGCAAAGACAGAGATTGTTCCTCGATGGAGAGCACAGTCTCCCGGAAGGCTTCGATATCATCCACGACCACCAGGGCATTGCGTGGCAGGTAATCGAAGATTCTGCCAGGGTGGGGGTAGAGCAGGGGGATGTGGAATTCAGATAACGGGTATTGGATATTGGATATTGGAGGTTGGAGGAATTCGCGGGCGGGGTGGATGAGCAGCAGGTCGTTCTGCCCGGTGGTGCGTTGGGTGGCGGGGTCGAAATGGCGCAGGGTATCAATTTCATCGCCGAAGAATTCGAGACGGGTGGGGAAGGTGTCCGCGGGGGGCCATACATCGAGGATGCCGCCGCGGCGGGCGAACTGCCCTGGGGCGGTGACGGTGTTGACTACTTCGTATCCCAGGCTGACCCAATGCCGCGCCAGATCATCGAGGTTGGTCGCCTGGCCTGGCTTGAGTTTCTGGGTGGCTTTGATGAAGTCGCGGCGGGGCATCGTGCGCGTCATGACAGCGCGGGCGGGGGCGAGGATGATGGGGGGGTGGGGGTTGGATATTGGATTTTGGATGTTGGAGGTTGGAGGTTGGATTCCAGGGATTTGTGGGATTGCCAGTTTTGTGAGGACGATCAGGCGGTCGCGGCGGGTGTTGGCGCCCCAGGGGGTGTTTTCGTAGAACAGGGGATTCGGTTCGGGGAAGGGGAGTTGGGGAGAATCCGGAGCCCACAGGTTCAGTTCATCGGATAGAGTCAGGGCATGATCAGCTCGATGGGTGAGGAAGAGGATCGGCGCCTGGAGCGTTTTGTGCAGCGCGGAAAGCACCGGCAGGCGCGCCGCGCGCGGCAAGGTCAGGTTGGGCAAATCCGTGCCAGCCTGAACCGCCTCGATGAGTTCTCGAAAGGCAGGCAGTTCCTGAATGGCGTAGAGAATACGCGCCAGCATGGTGTGTTCCAGTAGACAGTGGTCAGCAAACAGGGGTCAGTAAGAAGTAGTCAGTGAGCGGATCACTGACTACTGTCCACTTCCTACTGTTCACTGATCCCCGCGGTTGTACCGCGTCATCGCTGCTTCGATGCCCTCTGTGACGAAGGCCAAAGCCGCATCTGTTGCCCGTTCGAGGAAGATCGCTAACTCTTCCGCATAAGCTTCCGAGAAATCTTGCAACACATAATCCGGGGTGCTCATGCGGCCGGGGGGACGGTCAATGCCCAGGCGCAGCCGGGGGAACTCCTCGCTGCCCAGTTGCTGGATGATGGAAGCCATCCCCTTTTGTCCAGAAGAACCCCCGGAGGGTTTGATGCGGATGGTTCCGAAGGGCAGATCAACATCGTCGTAGGCGATCAGGAGGTTCGTCAGGGGCAGCTTATAGAAACGCGCCAGCGCGCCTACGCATGGCCCGGAGTTGTTCATGTAGGTTTGGGGCTTGGCAAGGATGACCTTCTTGCCTCGATATCGGCCATCCGCGACCAGGGCTTTATGCTGCACGCGCGAGAAAGTCAGCCCCAGACGTTCGGCGATTTTATCCACCAGCATGAAGCCGATATTGTGGCGGTTATGGCGGTACCGCTGGCCGGGGTTGCCAAGGCCAACGATCAAGAAAGCTCCCGAGGCGTCAGGAGTTGCAATATCTTTGATCCGTCTGAAGAATTTCATCGCTATCGAAACGTCCTGCGAATCGAGACATATAGCCCAATCACCAGGAAGATGACCAGGGCAGTCATTCCCCCCTGCGACAGTGAATTGGCGAAGTCGCGGTTGGAGATTTCGATGGGATTGGTGGGCAACAGCGTCGGCGTGGGGGGAATGGGCGTCGCAGTAGGGGTTGGCGTGGCCGATGCGCTGGCGGGATCAATGGTGGGCGTCAACGTGGGTGTGCTGGTTTCGACGGGCGTGTAATTGCGGATGCGCACGTTCGGAACGACGAATTCAACCATCTCCCCCTTGTCCAGATCAATGACCAGCCGCAAATGGTAGCTGCCATCGGTGATCGTGGTCGTATTCCAATGGGTGATGACATCCTCTTCGATGGGCGTCGTCCCCTCGGCGATCAGGAACCAGGTTCCGGTACTGTCGTCTACATAGGCAAAGCTCAAAGCCCAGGCCTCGAAGCCTGGGATGGCCGTCGTGCCGATGATGGGCATATCGCCTTGCAGGGCCTCGCCCGCCGAGGGCGCGCGAATGCCCCCTTGGGGCGCCTCGTCTTCCTCTTGCGCGCGAGTCAGATCGAGGCTCCCAAGGGCTAGAATCACGGTAAATACCAGGCAAAATACGCGGCGCATAGCGATCTATCAGTCTAACATGGAGGCTTTAGCGGGTCAACTGGCACTTGACGAATATTTATGGTAGACTTTTTAGGACACAGTGGATGAGCAATTGATGTATCAGCCGACGGTGGAGGTGAGCGACCTATGAAAACACTCGAAATGGCAAAGGCCACTGCTCCGCTTGAAGAGTATGCACGGGACGTAAGTAGAGAGCCAGTGATACTTACTGAGCGTGGAAAACCTGTCGCCGTGTTAGTCGAAGCCAGCTTTGCGGTGTAATACTTACCACGGGAATGGAAAGAACAATGACCAAGTCACGAACTCAACTGATGGTTGACCGCCTGCGAGAAATGCAGGCAGCCTCTCCCGAAATCGAAGCCTCAGCGGTGGTTTCCGTAGATGGCCTGATTATGGCTTCCGCCCTGCCTGCCGAAGTCGAAGAGGATCGGGTTTCAGCCATGTCTGCGGCCATGTTGAGCCTTGGCGAGCGCATCGCCAGCGAATTGAATCGGGGCATGCTCGAACAGGTCTACATCCATGGGAATCAGGGCTATGTGCTCCTGGCTGCCGTCGGCGAGGAAGCTGTCCTGACTGCTCTGGCCCGTGAGAACGCCAAATTAGGCCTGGTGTTCCTGGAGATGCGGCGGGCGGCGGAGGATCTGGCGCGCGTCGTCGGATAAAGCATGGTTTGGGGAACCTGAATTATCGAACTCGTGAATACCAAATATATTTTTCTCACCGGCGGTGTGGTTAGTTCTGTCGGCAAAGGCGTCACCGCCGCGGCGATTGGCCGCTTGCTGAAAGAGCGCGGGTTCGAGGTTTCCATCCAAAAACTCGATCCCTATATCAATGTTGACCCCGGCACGATGAGTCCCTACCAGCACGGCGAGGTGTATGTCCTGGACGATGGCGCCGAAACCGACCTGGATTTGGGGCATTATGAGCGCTTCGTAGATATCAGCTTGAATAGAGTGTGCAACGTAACCACGGGGCAAGTTTATGCTGAAGTCATCTCCAAGGAGCGCCGGGGAGATTACCTGGGCGGCACGATCCAGGTGATTCCCCATATCACCAACGAGATCAAGCGCCGAATCCGCATGGTCTCCAAGACCACCGGCGCGGAGATCGTTTTCGTCGAGGTCGGCGGCACGGTGGGCGATATCGAGAGCCTGCCCTTCCTCGAGGCTCTGCGCCAGATGCGCGGGGACGAGGGGAAAGAAAATACTTTCTACATTCATATCACCTGGGTGCCGCACATCGGAGCTACAGGCGAATTGAAAACCAAGCCCACCCAACACTCCGTTCGGGAATTGCGCTCGATCGGCATTACGCCGGATATGATCATCGCCCGATCCGATTATCCTATCGAGAGGGAGCTGTGCGATAAGATTGCGCTCTTTTGTGATGTCGAACGCCGCGCCGTGATTCCCATGACGACGGCTGAACTGCTCTACGAAGTCCCGCTGCTGATCGAAAAGACACAGGTTGCTGAAATCCTTTTAGACCGTCTGGGGCTTGAGACGCGCCAAAAACCGGATTTGCGAGCCTGGGAGAAGCTGGTCATGGAATTGCGTCGTGAGAAGCCCAGGGTAAAGATCGCCTTAGTGGGCAAATACGTGGAGCTGCATGACGCCTATCTGAGTGTTCGTGAGGCGATCAGACATGCCGCCCTGTCCGTGGGGGTGGAGGACGAAATTTTGTGGATCCACTCCTCCGACCTGGAGAAAGGACGGGGGGTTGAGTTGCTTCGAGAGGCCGATGGCATCCTTGTCCCCGGGGGATTTGGCGAACGCGGCATCGAGGGCAAGATCCACGCCGCCCGTTATGCGCGCCAGAATCAGATCCCTTACCTGGGTTTGTGCCTGGGGATGCAGGTGCTGGTGATCGAGTTTGCCCGCCATGTCCTAGAGACGGATCAAGTCAATTCGACCGAGTTCGATCCGGCCACCCCCCACCCGGTCATTGACCTGATGCCCGATCAGCGCGACCTGACCGACATGGGCGGCACGATGCGTTTGGGTTTGTATCCCTGCCGAATTCAGCCAGGGACTCGAGCTGCCGAAGCTTACAAAACCGATGCCATCTCTGAGCGCCACCGGCATCGCTTCGAGTTCAAGAATGCTTACCGTGATGCGCTGCGAGAAGCGGGGATGCGCTTTTCAGGCCTCTCCCCCGATGATCGGCTGGTCGAAATCGCCGAATTAGACGATCACCCCTTCATGTTAGGCACACAATTCCACCCCGAGTTTCTATCACGCCCCACACGTCCCCATCCTCTATTTGTGTGTTTCATCAAGGCGATCAAGGAAAACGTGACACGTGACACGTGATACGTTCAAACGCCGTACCCGGGCGGTTTCTCGGCGTAGACGCCCCTCAACTCCGGGGGGAGCATACCAGCAATGGCAAACATCACCCGATCGGTCAGCTCTAACGGCCCTTCATCGGGGCGCGGGTAGATAGGCTCTCCGATCGAGACGGTGATCTTCGTCCGCCTGGGGAAATTCTCGAACATCTTGTGTGTGCCAACGACCGCCATCGGGACGATGGGGCAATGGGCTTTTAGCGCAATACGCGCTACGCCGGTTTTTGCTGTTTTCAGTCCGCGCCCTCTGCTGCGCGTCCCCTCGGGGAACATGCCCAAAACCTGACCATGTTCCAACACTTTTTCGGCGTGGCGTTTAGCCCATTCATCTTTGGCGCCTCTGTAGACGGGGAAAGCGCCGCACTTTCGCAAGATGGAATCCATGATCGGGTTGCGATGGAGTTCTTCCTTGGCCATATAGAACAATGTGCGCGGGATGCTGAGTTGCATTGGGACGACATCGTAGTTCGTGACATGGTTGCAGGCCAGCACAACCGGGCCCTCTTTGGGAAGGTTTTCCGGCCCGATGAATTCGAGATCCGAGATGAACCAATAAAGGAATTGCAAAATGGCTTTGACCACACGCCGGGTAGGGGTTGCGTGGAAGTAATAGCGCTTTCGATCCCGCGGATCTGGGAAGAGGGTATGGTCGTTCTCCATAAACAATTAAGTCTCCTGGTGTGTGATATGCCTTCGGCATCACGACATGACGAAAATCTCAACGATCAATGGATCACGAAAAAGATCGAAAGCCCGTCCCCGGGCGACCCGAGGCTTGTGCTGAGTGAACCGAAGCAACGGGTCTTTGATCGTGATTTCGTGAAGTACTGACGATACCTGGCAAATGGATTATACTTCAGGCTTGGCGAGGATGCCCCCTTTCAGGGCAAGCCATTTCATGGCTGAATTCCTCGAGGAAGTATATTCTTTACAAACAGAGCAAGCTTGACGCAAAGCCGCCAGGATCAAAGACGCAAAGGTTTTTTTATTTGTAACTGCTCAGCCATCGAACGGATTAGCCCGAAAAAAGGGTGTGCGAAGGGGGCTGCGCCCCCTTCGCACACCCTTTTTTCGGGAACTTCCCCGTTTGGCTGAGTAGTAACTTTTATTTTTTCTTTGCGGCTTCGCACCCTTGCGTTGAAAACAAAAGAGGTTATTCATGGAAGCGACAACAATTATATCTGTCTTAGGCCGAGAAATCCTCGACTCGCGTGGCAATCCCACGGTCGAGGTCGAAGTACAGTTATTGGATGGCAGTTGGGGCCGCGCCGCCGTTCCTTCTGGCGCCTCGACCGGCGTTCACGAGGCCCTGGAGCTGCGCGATGGCGACAAAGAGCGTTATCTCGGCAAGGGGGTGCTCGAGGCGGTCGAGAATGTCAACAATTCGATTGCCGAGGAATTGATCGGGTGGGATGCTATAGACCAGCGCGCGATTGACATGACTCTATTGGATCTCGATGGCACACCGAATAAATCCAACCTGGGGGCCAACGCCATCCTGGGCGCCAGCCTGGCAGTTGCCAAAGCCGCGGCGAATTCGTTGGGCCTGCCCCTATATCGTTATATCGGCGGCGTCTATGCTCACGTTCTGCCTGTGCCGATGATGAACATCCTCAACGGCGGCGCGCATACCGGCTGGCAATCCACGGATGCGCAGGAATTCATGGTCATGCCCTTTGGCGCAGACTCCTTTGCCGAAGGCCTGTGCTGGGGCGCGGAGATCTATCACGCCCTCAAAGCGGTGCTCAAGGGGCGCGGTTACAAGACTCTGGTTGGGGACGAAGGCGGTTATGCTCCGGCGCTCAAGGCCAATGCCGAGGCGGTAGAAGTGATCCTCGAGGCCATCGAGAAAGCCGGCTACAAAGCGGGTTACGGCGAACAGGTCGCCATTGCGCTCGACCCGGCGGCTTCCGAGTTCTATGAAAGCGACTCCGGCCTGTACCACCTGCGTACCGAGGGGAAGAAACTGACCAGCGAAGAGATGGTCGCTTTCTGGAAGGATTGGGTGGATCAATACCCCATCGTCTCCATCGAGGATGGCCTGGCGCAGGATGACTGGGAAGGTTGGAAGTTGATGGTCGCAGAACTGGGCGATCGCGCTCAGATCGTGGGGGATGATCTGTTGGTCACCAACCCTGGGCGTGTCCGTAGGGCAATCGAAGAGAAAGCTGCTAATGCTCTGCTAGTCAAGCTCAATCAGATCGGCTCATTGACCGAGACGATCGAGGCTGTAGAAACCTGTCAGCGCGCCGGCTGGCGTGCGGTCACCTCCCATCGCTCCGGCGAGACCGAGGACGCCACCATCGCTGACCTGGCCGTGGCCTTGAACATGGGCCAGATCAAGACCGGCGCGCCCGCCCGCTCCGACCGGGTTGCCAAGTACAATCAACTCCTGCGAATCGAGGGCGACCTGGGCGACGAGGGCCGCTACGCCGGCTGGGATGCGCTGAATATCAAACGGTAAAAGGGATTACTTTTCTTCCGAGGTCCCTTCCTCGGACGTTTCTTCGGGAGTAGTCACTGCCAGGGGTTCGAGGGCCTCCTCCAGGGTCAGATCGTCGCGCCGCATCCCTGGGGTGGGGGTCCCGCAAAAAGGGCAGAGATTCCAGGGCAGTTCCATCAGCTTGCCGCACTGGTGACAGGTCTTCTTGAGCTTGGTCTGGCAGTTCGGGCAGATTTTCCAGGCCTCTTTGGTGCGGCGTCCACATCCCGGGCAGACGGGCGTATCCTCGATGGAGCGCAGCAGGGCTTCCTCTTCCAGAGTGTGCTGATATTCGTCATCGAGGGTGCGTTGGGGGCGCAAGATCAGGTAGACCACGATGCCAGGCAGGAACAGCACCGCCACAACCAGCACAGCCAGAATACGCCCCAGGGGGTCACGAGCGCGGGCGCGAATATCACGGTAGGTCCACACGATCAGGCTCAACCACAGGGCTGCGATGAAGGCGCCGCCCCAAGCAGTCAGAAAGAGCATGAAATTGCTGAGGGATGAGGGGTCGAAGGTCATAGTCTCGCTCCTGGATATGGGAACAATTATAGCTTAATTTCGCCAGGTTGCTTGTGTTTTTCTGCTTCTTGTTGTATAAACCTGTTGGTATAATATAACCAACCGTGAGCTAACGGCAACTATATATCAACTAAGCGAGTAACTGCTCAGCCATCGAACGGATTAGCCCGAAAAAAGGGTGTGCGAACGCAAAGCGGCTGCGCCCCCTTCGCACACCCTTTTTTCGGGAACTTCCCCGTTTGGCTGAGTAGTTACCAAAGCGATATGAATGAAGAAACCATAACCTACCGCATCACTGATCTAGCCTCCAGCGAGCGCCCGCGCGAACGGTTGGCAAGCCTGGGGCCGCAGGCGCTTTCCAATGCCGAGTTGTTGGCGATCCTTGTGAGGGTTGGCGTTCACGGGGAGAATGCCGTTCAAGTCGGCCAACGCCTGCTGCAAGCCTTCGGGGGTCTTGCGGGTTTACATCGAGCCTCGTATGAAGAAGTTTGCAATCAGCATGGCATCGGCGCGGCCAAAGCCGCGCAGATCAAGGCTGCAATCGAGTTAGGCCGCCGTTTGACCCTCGAATCCCCCGAGGAGCGCCCAACGATCAACAGCCCCGCTGACGCTGCGGCTCTTGTGCAATTCGAGATGAGCGCCCTGGAGCAGGAGCATCTGCGGGTGATGCTGCTGGATACTCGCAACCGGGTTTTGGGGATCGTCGAGGTCTACCAGGGTTCTCTGAATTCTTCCCAGGTGAGGGTGGGGGAGTTATTCCGGGCGGCGGTGCGCCGGAATGCTGCTGCGCTGATCGTGGTGCACAATCATCCCAGCGGCGACCCCACGCCCAGCCCGGATGACGTTGCCGTGACGCGCGCCATGATCGAAGCGGGGAGGCTGCTCGATGTGCAGGTTTTGGATCACCTGGTCATTGGCAGCGGCCGCTGGGTTTCGTTGAAAGAACGCGGGTTGGGATTTGGGTCATAGCAGCGCGCGTTCACTTGACTATCGGCGTCGAATCTCGTAGTATTGGGGTATCTATAAATACGCCTCAGGAATTGGGATGGAGAGGAAGGTTTATGAGAACGACACACTCGATGCGGTTTTGTTTGTTCATCATCGGGCTGCTATTCATCGTCTTCCTGGCCGGCTGTAATATGCCCGGCGCTGGTATTCAAGACAAGGGGCTGATGGCTACGCTGGCCCGCCAGACTGTGTCAGCCAGGCTCACCCAGGCCATCCTGGAGACGCAAAACGCCTCGGGCTGGACTCCAGCAGTTACTCGAACAGCCACGCCAGAGGGAACCGCTACTCCTGCGAACACGACGATGCCGCAGCCCACCAATACGGCGTGGCTGGCGCCAACCGACGCGCTGATCCCCTGCAATTGGGCGCAATTCATTGACGATGTCACCATCCCAGATAACACTGAGCTCATCGCAGGCGCTATTTTCACGAAAACCTGGCGGATCAAGAATATCGGTGTTTGCGACTGGACCTCTGGCTATCGCCTGATTTTCGACGGCGGCGACCCGATGAACGCGCCAGGCGCCTCCCAATTCACGTCTGGGACAGTACCCGCAGGCGCGACCGTGGATATTTCCGTCCAACTAACTGCCCCCTCTTCTCCAGGCGCCTATACTGGTTATTACAAGCTGCGCTCGCCGGATAATATCGTCTTTGGCACGGGCGCAGGGGCGTATGGGAATTTCTGGGTCAAGATCGTGGTGCTAGCGCCGAGCGCTACTCCGACCACCACGGCGACGCCCACGATGACCAGCACCTCCCTGCCAACGGCGACCTTAACCAACACACCGCTTCCCACGGCTACCCATACCACCGCCCCCGCGCCCATAGCGACCGATACGCCGTCGCCGACAGCGACGCCCACAACGCCGTAATCCTGGTTACACGAACGCGAAACCCCTTGCATTTTTTTCGATGATGTGCTATAAAATAGCTACCTGCCCCAGGGTGCCCCCCTCACTCTGTGGCAGGTGCTTTTTTAACTCGCTTACCAGAACGCGCGGCGAGAATTTCCTTGACACTGCATGGGCATGGTTATATAATCCTCCCCGCATTCCTCGGTAGCTCAATCGGCAGAGCGGGCGGCTGTTAACCGCTAGGTTGTAGGTTCGAGTCCTACCCGAGGAGCCAGATGTGGGGGTTTCCCCCGATCAAAACCCAGATATGGGGGTATTCTGGGTCTTTTTGATTGATCGTGATGTTGAACTTGTCGTACATCCTGATCGCAACGGGTCCCATTTGATGCCTGATGCGGCTTCCCAGCCAGCGCACATTGAAGCGATTGCCCATCTCTCCTTGGTAGTTGCCATGCAGTTTTCGTCCTAAAAAAGTGGCAACCCTTCGACAAGGTGCTATGGTTGGCCTTTTTTCACTCTTGACTTTTACCGCACTCTCAGCCGTTTCAGTACAAATGCCTATATAGGCTCGCAACCTGTATACATACTATTTTGGTAACTACTCAGCCAAACGGGGAAGTTCCCGAAAAAAGGGTGTGCGAAGGGGGCTACGCCCCATTCGCACACCCTTTTTTCGGGCTAATCCGTTCGATGACTGAGCAGTTACCTATTTTGCATGACATATTATAATACCACAACATCGGACAATCATGTTTGGGTTCTGATGGCGACAAATCGGTCATCTCCTGTTCATTTTCTCGGTGAGTTGGAGAATATCCAGAAAAGCGGTTTTATGAAGGGAGTTTTCCCTTAACAAGCTGTTTGATCCCCTGCCGGGCGCCGTCACCGAATACGCCATGGGGCCTTCACAGGCTCTCGCCCTTCACCTGGATACACGGGCGCACGACCCCGGATCATACAAAGCAATTAGGCTGGCTTTCCCGCTGGGAATGTCGGAATGGCGGAGCGCGGGAAATTACACGAATTTACTCGGAGATAGTATCTTCTCAAAAACTTGGGGGAAGATGGGGGGTGTGCGGGCGGCTTCGCCGCCCGCACACCCCCCGCCCCCCATATTATTGAGATGATACCAGCGTAACCACATTGTAGTGTGGGAAAAACACGGTTATTCTGAGAATTTTTTCCTGCGAAGTCCCCCAACCTCAGCAACCACCGACTCGCTGCCCCGTGCCAGGTGAAATACCAAACCAAGGGCGAGGGGCGCAAGATCCTCGAGAAGCGCCACAGCGAGTGGCGCCGCTGGGAGGGGTAGGTGGTGAGCACGGGGAAAGGATGGCGGGGCACTGGAAGTACGCGCAGAACAGGGATTGCCCTTGACAATCGAAACCCGCCAGGTGGAGATCTATGCCTGAACTTCCTCGATTGAGTGGGCGCGAAACCGTTCGGGTTTTTCGAATGCTATAATTCGGCTATGAAGAGGAGTCAGCTTATCAAGCATTTGAAGATCCATGGATCTTACCTGTTACGAGAAGGTAAGCGACACAGCATCTTTCAGAAAGGCAATTTCACGACGCAGATTCCGCGCCACAAAGAGATCGTTGATGAATTAGCGCGAAAGATCTGCAAGGATTTAGGTATCCCCTTTGTGAGGTGAATCATGAAGTATCGAGCGGTTATCAAATATAGTGAGGGATGGTGGATAGGTTGGTTATTGGATCTGGCCGGTGTGAATGCTCAAGAAAGAACGAAGGAAAAACTCATTGAATCCTTAAAAGCGGGGGCTCAAGATATGCTTGCGACCCAAGTGCCATTCGAAGCCGATGCAGCAATGGTTGTTGTTGATATACCCACTCCTGGATGGGCTGCAGAACCTGCCGTAACATGATTGCCTTCTTACGAGAAGGCTCGCAAGATACCCTCCTGCAAAGCAGATTGCTTCTTTGTCAATCGCAAATCGTCAATCGAAAATCCCCTCATGCCCCCTGTCATCTCCAAGGATGTCTCTTTCACGGTGGAGCAGGGCGAGGGGCGCAAGATACAGGAGAAGCACCACCGAGTAGGCCTTCGCGAAGCACCCTGCGGGACGGCGGCACGCCGCGCCGCTGGGTGGGGCAGGCAGTGAGCAGGGGATAGGAAGTAGGGAGTGACGCGAGCAGTAGATGGCAGCATCGAGCCGCCGGATAGGAGATTTCAAATGGATACACGCGCTGTTCTAATATCGGTTGTTCTTGAAAGTGTTGATGATGGTTATCTTGCGTCTGTGCCGGGAATACAGGGCGCCTTTGGCGAAGGTGACACCATCGAAGAAGCTGTTTTCAACTGTGTAGATGTGGTGAAATTGATTGCAGCCTATCGCGCTGAACGAGGGGAAAATCTGGGCTTCAACGAGATCGAGATGACGCCAGAGACTCGAATGACAGTAGCCATTCCGGTTGGAGTGGCCTGAGATGACTGAATTGCGGGAATTGAGTTATCGAGAGGTTGTGCGGAGATTGAGCAAACTGGGATTCCGCTTCTATCGTCAAGGGAAAGGATCCCACGAACTATGGGTTCGGGACTCCGATGGCCGGGCCATGCCTGTGCCACGCCACCAAGGCAAGAACATTCGCAAAGGAACAATACGGGCAATCATTCGTGAAGTCGGCGTCAGTGTTACGGAGTTTATGGATTCTTGATTTTCATCTTGGCCTGCCCTCCAAGGGCGAGGGGCGCAAGATCCTCGAGAAGCGCCACGGCATGTGGCACCGCCTTCTCTTGTTGAGTTTTTGCAGTGAACACATTGCATCAAGCCGGAGAGAAAGGAATTCGTGGAGGCCGTCAGCCGATTGCAGGGGATAATGGAAGAAGGCGGAGAATAATGCACGTGTCTGAGAGCTATTCCGCCACGCGTGAGGAACTGGCCAAACAGGTCAGTAACTTCTCGGCCCTCCCCCGCCCAGCGATCCATCGCAGGGCTGATCTGCGAAGCCGGATAAATCCGACTGCCGTCAGCAGTTGGCTTCAGCCAACCTCAGATTTCAGCCGGGGAATTCATTCCCTGCTGGCGGTCGTGGCCGGCAAGCTGCTGGCCGCCGGGGCGGTCTACGCGCTGGACAGCCTGGACGACACGGTCAATAATCCCGAGGAGCTGCGCCGCCGCTTCGACCTGGCCAACCAAAAACAGGAAGCCGCCAAAGGCGCAACGCAGCAGGCCACTCGTATTACAGAAATCTTTCGATCTCCCTCTCGAGATGCGCGGAAAAATCCCGAATGACCGCCCAGTGGCTTTTGGGTAGAAACTCTCTCAGTTCTTTCTCGAAATTGATGTTGGATTGTTTCAACGTTTCCATTGCCTGTGACAGGACATCTTTTTTTCGAGTTGGGAGCAGGTTCGCCCGGAGGATAAAATAGAGGTCGTAGAAATCTCGAGCTTTCCTTCGCGTGAGAAGCGCCTGAATCTTCTCGTCCACGAGCTGTTCCCGCATCAGGGCGATGATCGTATACGACGGGATGAAATCAGAAGCAATCGTCACCGCCTCCCCCGCCTTTTCTCCTTCTCGAAGGGAAATCTCGGTCTGAATCGAAACCGGGCTGTGATCTTCGGTGCGGAAGGAAATGATGGACAGATACTCCCCGCTCGTTTTCTTCGATTCTTCCACTTTGGGAGTGATATTCTCCCGGCTGATGGCTACCAGCGCCTCCAGCACCGCTTCTTCGATAGCGTGAAACTCGCTCACAGAAGAGCTGAAGTCGAGGTCTTCCGAAAAACGAGGGCTATTATATAGGACCCTCAGCGCCGTGCCACCTTTGAAATAGACCTGGTCCGTCTGCGGCTGTTGGTAGAAATACGACAAGAACAAATGCTGAAAGTATTCCCGCCTCAGGTTGAGTTCTGTTGTCTGGAGTTTGGTGGCAAGCGACTTGAGGGCTTCATCGGCGATCATAAAATCTCCTTGAGTAGATTATCCAGACCTTTTCTTTGATACAGGCTGGCATAATGTTGGGCTCTTTTTGCGTCCAGGGTGTATGTGTTCAGGCGATCGTTTTTGGGTTTCTTGCCCAGAGAGACGAAGTAGAGATAATCCACCAGGGCCTTTTCCGGCTCCGCTATCAGGATCGTTCGTCCTCTTCTCTTGATCGGGACGTAACCGGCAAAGGCTTCTTTCTTGATCGTAAAGTAGGAAAAGGTCCTTTCTTCCACCTCGAAGGTGCGTGTCGGCTGGGTGGTGACCGAAGTAATGGAGTAGATCATTTCCATCAGGATATTATGAGTTCCCAGCGCATATTCGAGGGAGATGTAGGAAGGCCGGTAGAGCAGGTTCGCTATTTCCTCCTCGGGAGGCAGATCGCTTTTCAATGTGTACAGCCCTTTTTTCAGCCGCAAAAATAACCCGCCGCGCGTGTATTCTTCCAGGAAATATTTTGTCCTGGAGGGGGTGGATCGGAAAATTCGCTGAAAATCCTGGGGCGTAAAGATGATCGCACCCCTTTCAAGGAGTTCCTGACGAACGGGAATGGGTTTCAATAAAGCGTACATTTTTACTCTTTTCTGAAATCATTATATCATGAGAAAGCGCCAATCGTAAATCGAGAAATGGCAGCGCCTTCTGTCTCACTTTCCAGAGGGGTCACTATGCCAAAACGTCGTTCTACGCTTATTGGAATGAAGAACCGCCGCCGCCAGATGACTCTGCTCATGTTGGGCGCGGACCTGATGGGCTTCTGATCGGTTTCGATCCGCCCGGGGACGGGCTCCCGATCGGTTAGCCCAAAAAAAATCCAAGACCCGTCCGCGGGGCCCAAAGATCCAAGACCCGTCCGCGGGTCGCCCGGGGACGGGCTCCTGATCGGTTAGCCCAAAAAAGATCCAAGACCCGTCCGCGGGTCGCCCGGGGACGGGCTCCTGATCGGTTAGCCCAAAAAAGATCCAAGACCCGTCCGCGGGTCGCCCGGGGACGGGCTTCTGATCGGTTAGCCCAAAAAAGATCCAAGACCCATCCGCGGGTCGCCCGGGGACGGGCTCCTGATCGGTTAGCCCAAAAAAGATCCAAGACCCATCCGCGGGTCGCCCGGGGACGGGCTCCTGATCGGTTTCGATCCGCCCGGGGACGGGCTTCTGATCGGTTAGCCCAAAAAAGATCCAAGACCCGTCCGCGGGGCCCAAAAAAGATCCAAGACCCGTCCGCGGGTCGCCCGGGGACGGGCTCCTGATCGGTTTCGTGAGACGGGCGCCTGATCGGTTTCGATCCATATTTGCGAGCTTGCACGGCGAACGGGTCATCTGCAGCGCTTGATCGTCTTTGGCAGTTATGTTACAAACGAGCCGGAACCGAACGATGTGGATGTGATCCTGGTGATGGGAGACTCATTTCGTTTAGAAGGGTGTCCACCCGAGTCACGTGGATTATTCGATCATGCCATCGCACAAGCCAGGTATGGCGCCAGCATATTCTGGGTACGCCCCCAATTGATACTCGGCGAGAGTTTGGATAGTTTCGTGGCTCACTGGCAACTCAAACGGGATGGCTCACTGCGCGGCATTGTGGAGGTGGTAATATGATCAGGGACGAACAAGAACTCAAGGTAACCCAAGAACGGATTGGTTATTTCCAGCAGTTGCTAATGCGTTTACGCCAAACTGCCCGGCCGGAGGAATTCCAGGCGGTAAGCGGGGGTTACCGACTCGAGATCGAGCGGATGCAAGCCGAGGTCCTGGAATACTTAACCTTCCCGGTGATACTCGAAACGGAACTAGCCCAGGCTTGAGCCAAGGGTCCCCCCCTACCAGATACCGTTTCACAATGTCAACGCCATGAAAGACGCGGCGGCTGATCGGCTGGGAGCCGCGCGTCTTCTTTGGCGACCGGGTCAAGGTGATTGTGGATGCGGGCCCTTCGGTAACCCTTCGACGGAGTTTACGCTGAGCGAAGTCGAAGTGCTCAGGGGAACACTCAGGGCAAGTATGGAGCTGATCGGCCTGCCACCCAAGGGCGAGAGGCGCAAGATCCTGGAGAAGCACCACGGCATGTGGCACCGCTGGGAGGGGCAGGTGGTGAGTATGGGGTAGAATATGGGGGAGCGGCACGGTCGGTTGATGTGTGGTAGAAATTGGCCATGAATCCATTGGAAAGGATGAGTTCGTTATGTTGGATCTGATGCAGCGAATAACCTTCGATCAACAGGTTTTGGGCGGTAAGCCAGTAATCCGTGGTTTACGTATTTCAGTGGAGATGATCCTGGAACTGTTGGCTAAAGGAGCCACCCGCATGGAGATACTGGAGGATTTCCCCGTACTCGAAGAGGAGGATATCCAAGCGGCTCTATCGTATGCCCAGCATTTGATTGCTGGTGAAGTTGTTTACGATCGGATTGCAGCATAGATGAAATTTCTGCTGGATGTCAATGCGAGTGGCGCATTGGCGCGTTGGTTGTTGGATCATTGCCATGATGTGCTTCTGGTCGAAGATGTTGATCCAAGAATGGGAGACAACGAAGTCTTGGAATGGGCGGTGAGGGAAAGTCGCATTATTGTCACTACAGATCAAGACTTCGAAGAATTGATCTGGCGGGAAGCGAAACAGCACAAAGGATTATTACGCATCGAGAACTTGCCTCGTGTGGAACGTCTTTCGTTGATGGAATATATTCTGAACAACCATAGCCAAGAATTGGCATCGGGGGCTATCATAATCGCCTCTGGCCGTAAAATTCGCATTCGAAAGCCATTCGAGGGTGGTTGATTTCGCCTGGCCTCGCCTCCTTGATGAGTGGATTGGCCTTGCCCTCCCAGGGTGAGGGGCGCAAGATATTGGAGAAGCACCACGGCAAGTGACGCCGCTGGGAGGGGCAGGTGGGGGGGTGGGGATTGCGGATTGGGGATTGGAGATTGCAGATTGCAGATTGCAGATTGGAGATTGCAGATTGGGAAGCGAGTGTGAGGTATGGTTCTCTGGGTGGTGAGAACAGTAATGGTGCATGGTAAAATCGAGGAACCTTTGGATAATGTGCAAGAAAGCGAGCAGGAAAAATGTCTACCTTGATAGAGCCTCTTGTTAGACGGAATATCTTCTCCTCAGAGAACGAGGCGATCCAGGAACTTGTCCGTGAGTACGTGATGCGGCAGGTCAATGGGTTGCAAAAAGAAGTTCGCCAAATGGAACATAAGTACGGGTTGAATTTTCAACAGTTCGAGAAATTCCTTCATGAGCGATCTGCTTTATTGATTAGTAGTGATCTTTCTACGGAACAACGCCAGTCTTTGAGTCGTTCCGTGATGGAAGAAGAGGATGACTGGCTTGAATGGAAAGCCGCCCGGGAAATGCTGGAAAACTGGCTGGGGTTGCGCTAAGAGAGTGTTTGGAAAATAACCACAGATGAACGCGGATGAACACTGATGGTTGATAAAAGCCAAAATAGCGAGAACGTTCATCAAGAAATCTGTGTCCATCTGTGTTTATCTGTGGCAAATCAGAATTTCAAAACGCTTTCTAAGAGACAGTGTGGTGCCCCTTCACTGGTGGAAGGAGTGTGAATATGGTTACCGAAGTGATGACCGATATTGGAACGCTAATTGCAAGATCACCCAATATCCGCGGTGGACGTCCGCGGATTGCAGGGACAGGCGTCACGGTGCGGCGCATTGTGGGCTGGTATAAGTTGGGGCTGACCCCTGAGGAAATCGCCGCTGAGATTCCACACTTGACATTGGCTCAAGTGCATGCTGCGCTGGCATACTATCACGCGAACCGCGAAGAAATTGACCAAGATATTGCACAAGAGGATCAAGTAGCTGAGCGGTTGGAACAACTCTACGGCCAGAGCCGCGTGGCGCGTCCATGACAATACGCCTTTATTTCGATGAGGACTCGATGCAGGAGGCCTTGGTGAAGGCATTACGCACTCGTGGGCTAGATGCGATCACCGCTCTGGAAGTCGGCATGATTGATCGTGATGATGCCGAACACCTGGACTATGCCACAACAAACGGGAGTGTGCTCTTCAGTTTTAACGTCGGCGATTTCTACGATCTGCACACACGGTATCTTTCTGAAGGCAAGTCGCACGCCGGAATCATTTTGGCTCGCCAGCAAGCCTATTCAGTGGGTGAGATTATGCGCCGGCTCTTGAGGCTGATTGCATCTAAACCAGCAGAAGAGATGCGAAACTCAATCGAATTCCTGAGCGCGTGGGGATGAGCAACCTGCCCTCCCAGGGCGAGGGGCGCGAGATCCTCGAGAAGCGCCACAGCGAGCGGCGCCGCTGGGAGGGGCAGGTGGTGAGCATGGGGTAGAATTATGGAGGAGCGGAACGGTCTGTTAATATGTGGTAGAAATTGGTCGTGAATCTATCGGAAAGGATGAGTTCGTTATGTTGGATCTGATGCAGCGAATAACCTTCGATCAACAGGTTTTGGGCGGTAAGCCAGTAATCCGTGGTTTACGTATTTCAGTGGAGATGATCCTGGAACTGTTGGCCAAAGGAGCCACCCGCATGGAGATACTGGAGGATTTCCCCGTACTCGAAGAGGAGGATATCCAAGCGGCTCTATCGTATGCCCAGCATTTGATCGCTGGTGAAGTTGTTTACGATCGGATTGCAGCATAGATGAAATTTCTGCTGGATGTCAATGCGAGTGGTGCATTGGCGCGTTGGTTGTTTCGAAAGCCATTCGATGGTGGTTAATTTCGCTTGGCATCGCCTCCTTGATGAGTGGACTGGCCTTGCCTTCCCAGGGTGATGGGCGCAAGATATTGGAGAAGCACCACGGCAAGTGGCGCCGCTGGGAGGGGCAGGTGGTGCTGATGGTGTAAAGGCCATGGAGAGTAGGCGAAAAGAAATATGAGCGAACAGTTGAAGCAGATTTTGATCGAAAAATTCAAGCGCCATAACGCTCGCGTTGCCATTCTGGGCATGGGCTACGTGGGATTGCCGCTGGCGGTTGTCTTTGCCGAGGCGGGGTTCAGCGTCACCGGCATCGACCCGGATGCGCGCAAGATCGAGTTGCTGAACAAAGGCACCTCCTACATCCCGGACGTGACCACCGAGACCGTGGCGAAACTGGTCAAAGCCGGGAAACTGAAGGCCACCACCGACTTCTCGGTGTTGAAGGACATGGACGCGGTCAGCATCTGCGTCCCCACGCCGCTGCGCAAGACGGGCGACCCGGACATGTCTTTCATCATTTCCGCCATCGAGCAGCTGGCCAGGTACATGCACAAGGGCATGGTGGTAGTGCTTGAATCGAGCACATATCCCGGTACCACGCGCGAGGTGCTGTTGCCCAAGCTGGGCGAGGAGAAGGGATTGAAAGTGGGTGAGGACTGGTTCCTGGCCTTCTCGCCGGAGCGAGTTGACCCGGGGAGGGAAGACTTTACCACGTTGAACACGCCCAAGGTGGCGGGCGGCATCACCGCTGCCTGCAGCGAGGTGACCGCGGCCTGGTACGGCGCGGCGATCCAGAAGGTCCACATGGTCTCGACCGCCGAGGCGGCTGAGATGGCCAAGCTGCTGGAGAACACCTTCCGCATGATCAACATCGGCCTGGTCAACGAGCTGGCGATCCCTTCGACTGGCGCTCAGGGCTGGCATGTGCGAGCGGATGGGCGTGGACGTGTGGGAGGTGATCGAGGCCGCCGCCACCAAGCCCTTTGGCTTCATGAAGTTCACGCCGGGGCCGGGGCTGGGGGGGCACTGCATCCCGATTGACCCGCTCTATCTCTCTTGGAAGATGAAAGCCTTCCAGTACAACGCCCGTTTCATCGAGCTGGCCTCGGATATCAACACCAACATGCCGCGTTATGTGGTCAACCGGATACTCGACGCGCTGAACGCGCGCGGACGGACGCTGAAGGGCGCCCGGTGCCTGGTGTTGGGCGCGGCCTACCCCGTAAAGAGCGCACGGGACTTCGCAAGCCGGATATTGACGACATTCGCGAATCGCCTGCGCTGGATGTGATCGGCTTGCTTCAGAAGAAGGGCGCGCTGGTCGAATACCACGATCCGTACATTCCGCGCCTGCATACCCACGATGGTCTCGAAATGCACAGTGTAGTGGTGCAATGGAAGCAGTTCGCGCCGCGGATTGCGTGGTCATTGTGACGAACCATAAGATTTATGGGTGGTGGTACAAAAGTAAGTGGTGATAGAATGGAGATATGATACAGAAAACGATCACCTACCGTTGTCGAGTCTGCGGAAGTGTGCGCATTATCAAGAACGGCACGAACCGGCT
>Ga0194125_10001931_pt1 | contig 34821 bp, 28 predicted proteins | sample TA2KigC250mmetaG_FD_148626 | JGI IMG/M metagenome (GOLD analysis project Ga0194125, IMG submission 148626) | Freshwater microbial communities from Lake Tanganyika, Tanzania - TA2015034 Kigoma Deep Cast 250m | ecosystem: Environmental > Aquatic > Freshwater > Lake | place: Tanzania: Lake...
ATTGTCGTTTTCTGAAGCGCTCATGGGCGGGCTATGATGTGGACATCAATAGCCATTATATCCGCCTCGATGATGAAGAGTTTCGTGAGCCGCCTCTACCGCAGACATCTTCGGAGACGGATGAGCCGATTGCAGAACTCTCAGAGTTGATGGAAGAACATGATATTACAGAAGCAGAGTTTACCGAATATTTTCTGGCTGCCGATGTGGAACCTGAATATATTGCTAAGGAATTGGGCATTCCGTTGAGCGCCGCGCGAGAGATTTGCGACTTAGTGGAGAGAGTGCAGATTCTCAGTTCGATGCAAGTGAATGTAGTCGAACAACCTGTTCAAAAGCGGGAACAACATATTGATACGGTGGCAACAGTCCATAGATTGAAGACTCCGCCGCGGGCTGAAATTCAGGTGGATACCGATATAATCTATAATTCACGATACATCATCAAAACTGACGGAGATGGATTGAAGAAAGAGATTGATGAATTTGTCGAACGCCTGCGTTTGATAAATCAGCGCAAAAGCCTGACCTTCCGAATTGTGATGTTTATCTACGAATATCAGTATCGTTATTTTGTTAGCGGTAATGAATTACACTTGAAACCGTTGAGCCAGGCTCAAATCTCTAAAGAGACAGGAGAACATGAATCCAGTGTTAGCCGTATTCTTCGTGATAAGTATCTTGACACCCCCGAAGGCAATTTTGCATTGAAACTTTTCTGCCAAAGTAAGGGAGATGTCATCTATCGTTTAATCAATATCAGAGAAGCGGAAGAACTGAAATCTGGCAAGCGCGATAAGCCGTTCAGCGATATGGAATTGGCTAAAATTTTAGAACGTGAATATGATACTAAAATCAGTCGGCGTACTGTCACATACTACCGTAACAAATTCAGAGATACACCGAAGTTTTATGCGAGGAAGCGGGTTCTTAAATCTGAAGTATAATTTTTTAGCCTGTTTTCAACCGTTACCAAAAGCATTCAGCCGCCTGACGAAAAAGTTCAGTTGTCCGCTATGCGGACGAGCACGGCGGAGGTTTGCCGAAAAACGTTCGACAAACCAAAACCCGCCGCAAACCCAAAAAAATTCATCAAACCACCGCCCCCACCGTCAACGGCAACGACTGGTTAGTTGAAACTCCTCTACAGGTTCATGCGTGTATTACTGACTAAAAGCTTCTACCGAAACAACCTGTTTCACGAAACACTTCTTTGCCCAAAACCTGTCTCCGACTCGACACGCTAACGCCCGTTTCCCCCTTCAATTGTCTGAACTCGCTTTTTAACTGAGTGCTAGACCTTGACGCGACGACAACCAGAACCATGTGAGCAGTCAACTCACGTTCGTAGGGAGTCGTTTCAGTTCCAAATGTCAAGCCTGAGTCTCCCCCATCTTGTCCACTCAGAGCTAAACTCAGATCGAACTCGGTTTCCTTTGTTGGATCAGCAGAGTCGACCCGTAAGAGCCAACGCTCTTTAACTTTGGAATCCCCTGAATCAGGTGTAACAGCCATGATTTACCTCCTGGAATGTGAACCTCCGTCTAACGAACAAAGTGCAGTTGCGACGGGAGGTTTGCCGAAAAGTGTCCGACAAACCAAACCCCACCACAACCCCAAAAACATTATTAAAACCGCAAAGCCCGCCGTCAACTGCAACGGCTGGTTAGGCAAATTCTATTCTCAGTCGTTTGCCCACCGCACGGGCAAGACGATCTAACGATTCCAGAGTAATGGAAGTGTTCTCCGGATTAAGCAAACGATCTAACTGTGTCATGTCAGTGTTCATTTTCTCGGCAAGCCTTGTCTTACTAAGATTCGCTACATGCATGATGTCATTGATTTGTAAAGCCAGCAGGCGCTTTTGTGCCCTGGCTGATACTTCCTCAAGGAGGCCTTCCTCTTTGAGGAAGGCCTCAAAGTTGCTACCGCTGTACTTATTCATGCTATGACCTCCCACTTTGCCATAGATTCTTTCGATTACGTGCCAGATTCAAATCTCTTTGGGGTGTCCTTTGAGACTTCTTGATGAAGCCGTGCAGAAGTGCCATCTTGTTACCTCCAACGGTGAAAAATACCCGCGCCATGCGCCCACCGCCCGAGCCTCCAATCGTGAACGAAAGCGATAACCTTTGTAGATAGTTTCAAGCGGTTTCATTCCATCCTCCGCATTATTGCCCAGCCTAACTTGTGATTAGACGGAAAAATTTCCGTCTAATTTTTTTATCCAGAAATTTCCTCTTGAATCAACTTCCAAAATCTGATAAAATTAAAAACTCAGTGGTCAAATAAATTATACAAACTTTCTAAAAAGTTGTCAAGCAAGAAGCAGAAATTCCCCCTGTGGTATTATAATAATTCTCTGGGTGTTAATCTTAAACCTGAAATAAACAGAACCTAAAAAAAGAAACGTCTATCCCCATAACCTTCGAACGACGTTTGAAACAGGCTTATACTTCAGTTTTGCGGTTTGCCATCTCCCCTACAGGGTTATCCCTTTTATGATAACTTGAGTCTACAGAAAAGTTCCATCATAAGAAACACTGAGGAATTTCTAATCACGAAAATATAAAAATTTGAGTTGACAATCCTCAAAACAAAATTTTTTTATTGACAACTGGCATTATTTTTGTTATCATAGCATATCAAAATAATTAATTTTTCATTTCTTATTCATCCTCCTACGATAATGTGAGGTGCTTTTGACTCTTGAGGAAAATTGTCTTCTTATTTTGTTTTTTAGTTTTATCAATGGTGGCTAAAGTTGGTTTTGCTCAAAATGATGAAATACGTTTAGTCTCACCCATAGGCGCAGCTATACGGTCTGCTTTTTTGCCAGGTTGGGGACAAATATATACCGAAAGTAAAATCCGAGGTAGTATATTATTTGTTTCCTCTGGAGCCATTCTCGCCGGTGGCTTTATAGCAAGAAGATCCTACCAGAATTTTTACCAGGATTATAAAAACACCGCTGAAGCTCTTGACAACCCACAGGAGTGTAAAAACCTCAAGGAGTGCCAAGACCTCTATGATAAAGCCAACCAGCGTTTCAAGTTAAGCCAGTTTTTATTTTTTTCCTCGATCGGAGTATGGGCGTATGGTATTATAGACTCTTATGTAAATGGGAATTTTTATAACGCGCAAGTAAAATCTGAAAAATTACGTGACGATACTAAAAAAATCGAAGATATGGAATTTCAATTAGATGTTAAAAGCGAACAAATTAATCTAATCTTGACTAAAAATTTTTAATGAATAATTTGACTTCTGTAATCTACAAATCTTTAATTAAATGTAACCACACTTTTCTTTTCTTTTAGAAAAAGAAAAGAAAAGCGTGCCCAAAAGAAAAGAAAAGGAGCTTTTACTGTCTTCTTTTCTTTTAGAAAAAGTTTGACAAAAAGAAACAAGAGGGAATAAAGTAATATTATTTTTCGGAGGTGTTTAGGATGCGAAAAGTTTTTTCCGGACTTTACTGCATTCTATTAGTCGCTACTTTTTTGTTAAGCTGTGGCGATGTAGAAGAAATCACTAAGGAAAAGCCAGAAGAAGCAGCAGCAATTAGTAAAGTTCTTAGAGAACGGTGGCAAAAAGGATATATGACAGAGGATGTCGATTTATATATGTCCGCTTACTGGCCAGATGGTTTCCTGTATAATTCAGACAATGGCACTGATTCTGACACAAGTGACGATATTATTTTTGATAATGTTCAATTAGAACGAGACTCGGCAATTCGGGTCTTCAGAAAATTTCAGGATATTGAAATAGAAATCTCAGAGCCTCCCCAAATTGAGATACTCAATACTGAACGCACCAAAGCCGAGGTTAGAAATCATTATAAAATTCAGTTTGTCATAGCAGATGGCACTTCTCTGGAAGGTGGATACACAGGCTACTACGCTGAAGGCGATAGCATATTTACTTTTGAACGAAGAGATAAAGACGAGTGGAGAATTACGGTTTGGAAAGATGAAGCCTTTAGTCCAGAGGAAATCAATGCTGCAAATAATCTTATGTAAAAAAATGATGCGTGAAACGTGAAACGTGATGATGGTTTAATCACGTATCACGCATTACGCATCACGTTTCATTCTTCACGTTTCAGGTTTCAGGAAAGTGTTTCCTATGGCTCAGAAGGAAGTTCATTTACGCGATTATTTAGCGGTTATACATAAACATGATTTCCTGGTGTTTTTAAGCTTTCTTATAATATTGGGTTCCGCTTTAATAGTCGGTTTGCGTATACCCAAGACTTATGAAGCTTCTACGCTCATTCTTGTTTATCCTAACACGAACTTCAATACTCCTTCTGATAACTTATTTCAAAGTATGTTCTCAGGCGGCGCTAATCGCACTGAGATGGAAACTATTAACAGGTGGCTTTTGACAGAATCTCTTTTGCACTCCGTGATAGAAAACTTGGAACAAAATAAAATGAGAGGAGTCGAGTATTTTCCATCTGTTGGCGTTTTAAAACGTAGAATACACGCAGAAATTGTTCCAGACACACGTTGGATTAGCGTTTCAATTCGGATGACAGAACAAGAGGGTGGGGAACGCAACGCCGCAATATTCATCAATAACTTGGTGGAAATGCTCCAAAACGTTCTTGATGAAGAACAAAGCAGTGAAGCTCAACTCCGGATGTCTGTTATTAAGAAGGAATTGGATGCTCTAAAAGTGAGTTTATCAGAGCAAGAACAGAAATTGCTCGCCTTCATGAAGCAATATGGTATGCCTAATTTGTGGTATGAGCGACTTTCACAAAAGTTGACGGAACGCCGAGATGTGGTGGAACAGAGAGAACAAGTCTATGCTGCCCTGTCAAATTCCGAGATTGAATTGGATAAACTCCAAAAAGAACTGGAGAATTATCCAGAGCTTGTAGAATATTCGCGGACGATAAGCGATAATCCCTTATGGATAAAACAGGTTACGGACCTGGATGATATAGAGGTTAAGATAGCTGATACGAAAGCGCGATTGGGACCAGAATCACCCGACCTAAAAGGCTTAGAAGCTCAAAAGCATGAGCGAGAAGCGCGATTACAAAATTACATAAATAAAACCACATATTCTATTACACATACTCTTTCTCCTACACATCTATCATTGTTAGATAGCAAAATAAATGCCGAGATTAATATTCTACGCTCTAAAAATAGGCTCCAACAATATGATACCAGACTTGAAAAAGTTGATGGGGAATTGGCGCAACTGATATCATCCATCCCCGAAACACAGTTTAAATTTAACCAAATTGCCAAGGAAATCGATTCTCTCTATGATATGAGCAGGGAACTATACAAACAAAAGATTGAAGCGCAAATGCTTATGGGAAGGTCTGAATATGACGGCTCAAATTTAAGCAATCGTCCCAAAGGTGGCATTTCAGTTGTTGATAAAGCGCAACCCCAAAAGATACCTGTAAGTCCAAGGCTTCTTTTTATTGCCGCCATTGCCACGATTGCCGGAATAGCTATTGGATTAGGCACAGCATTTATGCTTGATTATTTTGATAATATATCATAGCCCCTAAGGCATGTTTCAAATTCCTGAAAAATTAGTTGACAACGTGATACGTGATGAGTGATGAGTAATGAGTGAGACATAATCACGTATCACTCATCACTCATCTTGGTAAAAAGTGAGGACTGGTTTACTTCGTAAACTTCTTTGCGCAGCAAAGGGGGACCTCACTGTAAACTATTTTCGGAGACATGCCGGAAAGTTTGGTTAATTTTTTACAGAAATTCTCAAAGGTAAGATAATTTTTGAAAAAATTTTCTTGACAAAAAAGTATAAGAAATGGTATCTTAAAAGGCACAACTTTTCTTTTTAGAAATTTGTTGCCCCTGTGCTCATTAATGCTTAGAGTAATAGTAGTATTGACGAGCACAAGAGCAACAACAAAGAGAAGAAAAATTCCTTTTATTTCTTTTGATTAAATTCCAAACTTTTAGAAAAAGTTTGGAAGGCAGAATAATAACTGGTTAATAATCTCTCTGATTGCCCCCAGCAGAAGAGAAAATTTTACCAGACGCGCTTATTGGCGTATTAATCGTGGTGAGTTAAAGTCGCGAAGTGTTTTATCTTCTAAACCACTGAACTCACTTTTAAAATAGCGGGGCAAAAATCTTTAAAATATAATATCCTCAAGGAGGAATATAATGAAGTTATCAAAAAGTTCATTAAGTCAGCTCTTCGTGATAGTGGGGTTGTTATGTGGATTAGCACTGTATGGATGCGCGCCTACTAGCTTAGGTCCGCAGGAACCACTTCTACCTACTATTGAAGGGACGGCTAAATTCTCAGACCGATTTGAATTAGAGGAAGAACCACAATTCTTCTACGATTTATTTGGTAAAGAATTGCTGGAAGGTAACCAGGTTCACGAATATATTGAAGAAAAAGAATTTGACCAAAAAGGCAACTTAATAATTGGAAGTACCGGTCAACTTGATAGCGACAGATTTGTCGCTCAATTAGACCGCACTATCTTAACAGAGGATACCTACCGCGGAAGACACACCGAGTTTGCTATTGGTGATAGCATGCGTATCAAACCAGAAACTCTATTTCCGAATAAGTATATCATTCACAAAACGGAATTTGATGGTCTGCGGTGGGATATATCATTTTCCCAGGAGCGTCATCTTTTTACGCTCTTAAACTCAAGAATTTCAAACCCAGTCCATATCACGGAATCCGGAGCGGGAAATATATCCGGTACCCTTGGAAAACGCAATAGAGGAGATGAAGCAGGCCAGATGGCCTGGTTGGAAAATGCTCGCCTTGTTGGTTTCAGAGGACAAGGGATGCTTGGCGATATATTCCGCATTGGACTTACCTATATTAACCTCCATAAGGAACATCCTTCTCGAACCGAAAACCCTATGATGGGTACTGTAGCCAATACTCCTCCCAATAAAATTGTGATAACTTTCCGCGACAATTCGCCCGAGGATAACCATCCTCTTGCTGTGTCTGAAGCGGCAATTGAAGCTAGATTAGCGCAAGGCGGCGTTGGTGCGGCTTTTAAAGGCATGCATGTAACGGTAGTTACCCAAAAGCAACAACTGGTAAAGGAAGAGGAGCCAGAAATAGACCCAGAAACTGGGGAAGAGAAAAGAGACCCAGAGACTGGAGAATTAATTATGAAACCAGCCGAGTTCGAACTGTTAGAACCAGAGACGATAGAATTCGACGTAACGGTTGCTGACGTTACTCCCACAACATTGCCTGATGGTTCGCCGGACCCAAATAGTCAAGGCGGTGTAGATATGGGTGGCTGGCAGGTTGCTCTCGGTTTTGATTCTTTCCAATGCGTCATTGATTTGATGGAACGTGAAATCAATCCCAGAACAGTCAAGTCGGTAGAATTTCTCATGGATGTTGCCGGAGATTACTACATTGAAGTGCTGGGCTATAGCCCCTTGAATGTTGGCGATGCCGCAGGTCCATGGATTAAGACTGAAGATGGACATATTGAGATGCCCTTCCGTGATGTCATCGAATCCCCAGGCAATTATGGACAGGAAGCGGATTTCACAGATAATAGAGATGTGCAGCAAAACGACCCGAGCAAATGGAATCCGAGAAAAATTCGGTATGAATATGGCGCTGCGCGAGCGGCTGTGCTTTGGGGCGTTGATTTGGAAGGTACACTATTCAATACTTTTATCCAGGCGCAATGGTCAGCTAATCAAAAATATAAGCAATACCCAACGGTATCCAGAGATAAAATCGGCTTTACTGAAAAGGCCATGGAAGAACCATATCCAGGACTTGAAAGTGAAGAAAGGCAATATGCCGCATACTCTGATACCGATGGCAATCGCTTTGAGGCAAAACTCGGTGGCGGTGGCACAGGCCCTGACGGAGACGGTGCAATGGCTCGTGAGACTGCCTGGTTCATCAACCTAAAGCAGCGCTGGAGCACAATACTTCTAGAGGCTGCGTTCTATCATATCGACCCAGGTTACACCACGACATATCTTAATTTTGGTGCGAATACCGACCGAGATGAAGACTACAACCTGGAACGAACAGGCGCATCTACTGGTGAAGACCCCTACGATGTAGGAAACTACATGCTGATCGAAGATGATGATGACAACGATGACTGGCCAGATGACGAAGACTTCGATGGGGTTTTGCCACAGGCTGATGACAGGGACAGAAATGGTATCTTAGACTTCCAGGAAGATTTTTATATCTTTGATGCTGACCCCCCGATCTTTACCGACCTGGAGGATTTGAACAATAATGGCATCATTGATTCTCTTGAGGACGACTATGAACCGCAATATCCTTATGGTATCAACCGCGATGGATATCACATCACCGCTAACTATGAGGTATTAGCGAATATGAACTTGAAGCTCGGCAGGTTAAAAGAGAAGGAAGTGGATAGCGCTCGTAAAAATGATATGTGGTACATTCACCTTAACTATCAACGCGATATCCCCGACTTCGGAACCATCCTCTTCCAGGACCGATTTGTTCAAGTGAAGGATGATATCCCAGACTATGGCGTGACTCTGCGTGTAGGTGCATTGGAAGCCGCAGAAGAAAGAGACAAACTGGATTTCTACAACGCCAGGGTAAATACCTCAACGCTCCAGTTTATGTATACCGCCGTGCCAGGCTTGACTTTAGAAACCAAGCTCCTGTTGGCTATAACTAAGCAAAATGAGCCTGATGAAAAATTGGCAATAGCCCTGGATGACCCTGATACAGAAGAACGGGATGAGCGAGTAGATTTTATGGTCCCACTTGAACAAGTGCGAGCGGGCGGTGAAAAAAAAGAATATCCATTCTACCCCGATTTTGCGTTGCTGTTCAATCCTAATAACTGGGAGACCAGACGCTACGAAGATAAAAACATTCGGAACCAAATTACCATCATTAAGGCAAAATATGAAATTTCCCTCGGCAGTCTTCCATATTTAGATAAAATCGGTGAAGATTTAACCTTGACGCCGATGACCAAATACATTTGGGAGAGAGCCTTTGACCAGACAACGGACGAATGGCCACTGGTAACCGTAAAAGGTGTTGAAGGCAAAGTTAGGATTCCATTGAATCCCAAATTCGTTACTCCCACTGACAAAGAGAGTGAATACTATCTTCGCTTCAATAGAAGAAGCCGTGAGGATGTTCTTGGGGTTAGATTGGATTATCAGTTCACCCAGAGAATGTCCATACTTGGTGGTTTCCAATATCGTAAGTTCACCAACCGGGATAAAGCATATAAATTGTATCTCGCGCAATTCCCAGAAGATGAAGCAACATCGATTTTGTATAGGCCAGACCAGCGCACCAGGATTTTTGAAATCCAGGCGATTAACCGCGGTGAATGGCTCGGTTTTAACATTGTCGTCCTCGCTGGGTTCCGACGGCGTACAGACGTGTTGGTGCACTTGACCAGTAATACGACTTTTGTTAAAGCGATGATGGGATTCTAAAAATGGTAAAATGGCAAGAGGGCTAAAGGGCAAAATAGCTAATTCCGAAAATTGGGATTTGCCACCTTGCCATCTTGCCCCTTGGCTCTTTTGCTAAATCCGTTACAAAAATTTATTAACAGCGAAACTTTTTATTAACTCAGGTGTTTATAACAATCATTACAAAATAAAATCGGAGGGAAAAATAATGATAAGGAGAATCACCTTAGCGCTTATAATAGCGAGCTTATTGATACTCCCCATTCTTGTATTTGCTCAAGGGGAGACCCCAGGGACGACAGCAACCCCAGGGACAGCAGCACCAACAGAAGAAGCTATACCAGCGTCGCCAGTAACGGCAGCTCCTGCTGGCACCGGTATCATCAGAGGTACTGTCATTGATACAACTCCTGACCGAAACCCAGTTGGTGGTGCGACGATATCTTATGTGGGCGCTGGCGTTGACAACAGAGGTGAGGTTAGATCGGACGCAACAACCGGTGAATATGAAATTACCGGGTTAAAGTCCGGTCAGTATGTTCTGTCGGTGAGCAAAAGAGCGTATGCGAATAGAGAGGGAATGCCGGCAACTGTCGTGGCGGGCAATGACACTGTCGTCGAAATTAAAATGCGCAAGAAGGACACCCCTATTACCTATTTCCAAAAGATGGGTATAACTGGCTGGCCGTTGCTACTTTGCTCCATCCTGGCGGTAACCTACATTATCGAGCGTGCCTATGCTATTTGGAAAATCCGCGCTAAAATGGGCACCGAGCAATTTCTGGCTCGGATGACGGAATCGCTTCGAAATGACAATATTATGGAAGCTGTTTCCGTTTGTGAAGAAGCCGGTGGCCCATTGGCAAATGTTCTAAAAGCTGGTTTGCTCAGGTATAGTCAAGCGATGATAGAAGAGAGAGAGGTTACCAAAGAGGAAATTCAAGAGGCGGTTCAGGAAGCCGGACTTTTAGAGATTCCGGAGCTTGAAAAAAATATGTTCATTCTGGCAACCGACGGCGTGGTTGCGCCTCTCTTCGGTTTGCTTGGTACCGTTACAGGTATGATTAAGTCGTTTACCGTTATCGCTCTTGAAGGTTCAGGTGACCCGCAGTTGTTGGCTGGTGGTATTGCCGAAGCGTTACTCACAACCGCCGCCGGATTATTTATCGCAATTCCATGCCTGGTTGCTTGGGGTGCGTTCGATAACCGTATCACCAGGTTAGTGACAGAGATTGAGCGGGTTTCCAGGGACATGATAAATGCTCTGTTAATGCGTCCTGCAAGCAGTAGTGGAGCGTAAGCACGGAATGCGGAATTCGGAATGCGTCCCCCTTACCAAAGGGGGTTAGGGGGTTGTGCGGAATTAGGCGTGATTAACAATTCTTAATTCCGAATTCCAAATTTTGAGTTCCCTTAAATACTGGAGGTGAGGAAGATGCAAAAGAGTCCAATGCGCAGTGGTCGTATCCAAGAACCAAAGATGAGTATGGCGCCGTTGATTGACTGTACGTTCCTTCTGCTCATTTTCTTTATGATATCTACTACATTTGCACCTTTACCGGGTATTCGAGTAAAGCTGCCGCCACCGGGAAGACCATCCTCGGATAAACCTAAAGGTTTGATAATGCGGATTGGTAATCCTGAAGGCTCAGAAAAGTTTGGGACGATGGTGCTTAATGATGAAATTGTTGACATGCCGGAGTTGGTTTTTAAGTTCCAGGCAACGTCGGACGAAGCTAAAGATATGTTGATTATTCAGTCTGAAAGAGATGTTCTCCATGAACAGATTGTTACCATCATGGACTTAGCGAAGCGCGCTGGCGTGGATAAAATTGGTTTCGCCATGGTTGCGAGAGGCCCTGGCGAGCAATAACGAAGGGGGTGAAATATTATGCTCGAAAGAAGGAAAGTCACACCGCCCGAGATGCAGATGGGGCCACTAATTGATTGCGTGTTCCTTTTGCTTATATTTTTCATGGTCTCAACGGTCATGAGAGTAAATCCCCCCTTTCAGGTATTGCTCCCAGATTCTCAAGTGAGGCAAGATTTTCCCAGAAAGAAACTGAATGTATATGTTTCTGCGGCGGGACAAATTTCACTTGACGACCTGATTCTACCAACACTTGATGATTTAGAAGAGTCGTTAGCCATAAATGAGAATAAGATTGAAACTTTGATTATCAAAGCGGATAAAAGTTCAAGGCATGGCGTAGTTGTTGATGTTATGGAACGTGCCAAGCGAAGAGCTATTGAGAATATTGCTATTGCGGTAAAAGAAGGCGATTATGCTGGGGGTTTATAGCTATGTTCGCTTAGGCTTATGGGCGGCATAAAAAGGATTGGCAAAGAGGGGATGACTTAACACAAGTCATCCCTTTTTTTGTAGATTTGTCTTGAGCCTGTCGAAGGGTTCTACCTTGGTTTGAGTGAATAAGACTCGATTCTGGGCCTTCACGTGTAAGCAATAGCTGAAAAACCGTCAATTCATCAGGGAGGTGTAAACCATGATTCCCAAAAGACTTTTAGGAATTTTGATAGGCTGTGGCATAGGTGGTGTCTCAGGGCTGCTCTTCAATATCTTCTATGGAAAAACCCCTAGTGTAACCTGAACCATTGGATGCAATCCCTATCTCAGCGTTTTGTACGGTGCTGCGATTGGCGCTGTAGGGGGATTGATATTGGCTTCGGGACTAAGCCGACGGTAAATTACATAATGGCAAGACGGAAAAACAGCTAAACGGTACAACGGCAAGAGGGAAATGAAGGGGCTCTTGCCCCCCCTCATTCCCCCCGCACGCGGAGATGCTTGCCTCCTTGCCCATACGTATCAACTTAAGCATAAATGGATGGATAATGACAAAGCACTGGGATAAATCCCCGTGCTACAAGGGCCAAGCCTCGTAGGGGCTGGCTTTATATAGCCTGACACTACCAAAGCGAAATTGGAAGCATGGAACTTCTCTAATCCTTCATGTCCGTTGGTTGCTACAGATTTACAGCGCGCCCTATTGCTTGAACAGCATCAACAATTGGCTTGGCGCTGTCTTCTGCCTGTTCAGCCAATTTCCTGACCTCGTCAGCTTCCTTCACAGAAGATGATACCTCTTGGAACATAGAGGTCAATTCTGAAATTGCCTGGCTCAGTGTTTCCAGAGCCGATGGTTTTTTTTCGACCATCCGGCGCGCTCGATTCTCCTCAGCCCCCAGACCGACAATCATCAAAAGATAAGCCGGTGCATTCCAAAATCAGTATCTCAACGTCAAGTAAGAAGCTTGACGTTGTCGCATTGATGTACCAATCTACTTGCAAACCTCTATTGATTATATTTATTGGCCTCGGATTAATACTATTTCAGGTATTTACATTTCAGCTAACTTTGAAAAACTAACAGTTTCCAATTGAGCGTGCAGGCTATCCTGCTTCTCTTCAGGCAATGGGAGATTAGGTAGGCGCGGCTTTCCACAGTCAAAGCCTAATATTCCCATGACTTCCTTGAGAGCTCCGGGAAAGCCGAAGGACAGCAGAACACTGGTAACTTTATTGGCCTGGATTTGGAGTTCTCGTCCTCGGGCCAAGGCGCCATTTTGGCAACACGCATGTATCTCCCGATACACGCCGGGCATAAAGTTCAGCGTCGAACCGATGTTACCGCTGGCGCCAAACATAGCCGCAAAAAGGCATTGCTCATCCATACCAGAAAAAACGGTCCAGTTATCGCTACGTAGCTCTACGATATGCCTGAATTCGTACATATTGGGACCGGTATACTTGGTACCGATAACATTGGGAATATTTAGCCATTCACGCATTAGTGCCACGGCATCCATCGGCCCTCCAAAGATGTAAGTAAGAACAGGTAAATCTGGCACAGCAGCCGCAATTGTTGCAAAGTAGTTGTATAAACTTTGGGCGTGATTGTAGAAAGGTGGCAGAATGCTGCTGACTCCAGCAGCGCCCACCTGTTGGGCATGTTGAGCCAATGCGACAGCATCGCGCACTGACACACATCCTACATGCACAATAGTGGGGACACGTCCATAAACTTGCGCAATCACAGTTTCGGCGACTAATTTCCGTTCCCCTACTGACATATAGATTCCCTCTCCGGTAGTACCGCAAACATAGAAACCATCAACGCATTTATTAATCAAATACTCAACCAACTCTCTCAATACTGGGACATTAACCATATCCTCTGCGGTAAAAGGCGTAACCAAAGCTGGCCACACACCTTTAAAAGAACGCATAAATATCCTCCATTGGGTTATAGAAACCGTTGCGAGCGTAGCGAAGCAATCTCGGGAAAACTCGGTTTCTATGATTTCAGAAATGAGTATATCACATACTTTTACCAAATGGCAAGTGCAAAAATTTTGCATCCCGTTTTCTAACGGGGTGTGGAGTTTAATTCTCCCACCACAACCCCCTACCCCCTTTGGTTAAGGGGGATTAAGGGGGAGGGGGAAGCACATTGTAGGCAATGTAGGCAATGTAGGCAATGTAGGCATTTTAATTTTCATGTTGTATAAGGCACTGTCCCTGTTCCGTTCACAATATAGTTCCACTTCCGTATGTAATCCATTCCAGGCAGAAACTCATCGCCCATAGCGTCAAGTTTTCGTTGCAGCCAGGCGTCCAAATCCTGTTGTACCTGACTATATTTCGGCTTGTCAATTAGATTGTTTAATTGGTAAGGGTCTTCATTGTTATCGTAGAGCAACCACGGTCCTTCCAATGTGCGGACGTAGGTGTATCGTCGGGTTCTAAGACCGCGATATTCCCTGCCATGTTTGCTTCGTTCAGCTTTCCCCTTATTCCCCCTTATCACATAACCCCCTGGCCCCCTTTGATAAGGGGGATGGGGTAAGGGGGTTGTGGGGGCAAGGGGGTTGTCTTCGGGAATCGCCTGTCGTCGAACCCATTCGCCAAAAGGATGCACACACATAATAACGGTTGCGCCATCCGATGGGTTTTCGCCACCACGCATATAATTTGAGAAATCCAATCCCTCCACGGTTTCCGGTATAGGAAGACCACACAATCCTAACAAAGTCGGCAAAATATCAAGGGCATCAATAAGAACATCCAGTTCTTGGGGTTGATGTCCCAAAATAGCCGGATAGCGTAGCAAAAACGGCACTCGAATTGATTCATCCCACGGGCGTTGTTTCCTTTGTTCACCTTGAGAGCCCAGCATGTCACCGTGGTCAGATGTGAAGACAAAGATTGTGTTGTCCTCAATTCCCTTTTCATGGATGGTTTGAAGTAGGTCACCAACACAGGCATCCAAAGCTGTGCAATGGGCATAATATCCAGCCAGGTCCTTTTTTGCTTTTTCCGCCATTGCAGCGGGAACATTGGGGCGAAGACGAATGCTTTCAGGATTATACCGAAAGCCTTTGGCGTCGGTGAGCCTTGCGAACATAGCTCTATATTTCGCCGGCGCAGTTTCATAGGGGTTATGAGGTGGCCCCCATGAAAGAACAAGCAGGAATGGTTTCTTATCATCGTGTTCTCGAATGTAGTTTTGAGCATCCCTCGTCTGAGCGATAGCATCATAGCCGTCCCAATAAAGCTTTTGAGCACAATTTCCGGCGTAATATAGTGAGTGATTGTAGTCATGGGTGCATTCGAGAACCTTCCAGTAATCAAATCCCTGGCGGCGTTCGGGTGGAATGTAGTTAGAACGGCCATGGCCATCAAGATGCCATTTGCCGATATAGGCGGTATCGTAACCAGCCGTAGCGTAAGCATCAGCCACGCTGACAGCATCATGTTTTAGGTAGACATCGTTTACAAAAACTCCATGCGTGAGAGGGAATTGCCCTGTTATGAGACTGGCTCTGTAAGGTGAGCAAACAGGACAACCTGCCACGGCATGGGTAAAATTGATGCTTTCACCGGCTAACGCATCTAAATTCGGCGTTTTGACATTCGGGTCGCCAGCGTAGCCAGTAGCTTGAGCACGCCACTGGTCACCAAAAACAAAGATAACATTCGGTCGTTTCATTTCATTTAGCCTCAATAAGCAACTTTCAGAAAATAGTTTACATTTCGGCGGATGGGAAAGGAAGGAAGGGAAGTAAAGGAAGGAAAAAATTTGCCATCTTGCCTCCTTGCCGTCTTGCCAATTTGCCACTTTGTCAACTAAATTTTGAGTAAATTTGAAACACGCCTAACTTAATTCTGTGATATCCGTGGCTCACACGGTCGTCTCTTGAATCAACTTCAAGCGAAACGGCCTTTTCGTTAACCATTCCCAGGGGTCATTCGGTGCAATAGTCTTGACCTTGGGATGAACGTGAATATCTTCCAAGGAGACCGGCTCAGCAATTTCGTACAGATAGCCATTTTGCTTCCCATTGTGGCTAATCGTTCCATCATCCGCAACCTCAAGCAGCGTGGGCTTGTGCGAGAACGCAAGGGCGAGTTCACGGTTCCGAGTAATCGAACTGCCCGTGGCCAGTATTTCCAGCCGCAAGGGCGAACCATGATACCAGTTCTGCCCTTCAGCATCGTCGAGCGGCTTACCTTTTCCATCGGTGATGAATAAAGACATCGGCGTGCACCTCCTTATCCTATAACACCAGCGCGACGCAGATTTTTTAATACAAATTCTTCAATAGGTGTACCTGTGCTGACGCGTGAATACATCATCCCTTGAGATAGACAAAAATTTTGTAACCCTTCGCAGAAGGATTTCAGCAGTTGCTGATAGCCTTCCATCACGTGGTCGGTAACCGTAATTTCTTTCACCACGCCTGTTTCTGCATCCTCTAACCTCAACTCACCATTGATGTCGGGATTTATTTCTGCTTCACTCAATATGTGAATGACGTGCGTTTCAAAGCGATGATAGCGCAGTTGTTTCAGTCCCGATTCATAGCCGTGTGGGTCGAGAAAATCTGAAACAACAACTGCGACGCCCGGTTGCGCAACACTCATGGCATACTTTTTAAAACTCCGTTCCATGTCAGTATGCCCGTCAACTTCAAGTTTATCTACAAAATTGAATAATTGAAATACCTGTCCTTTGCCGTGTAACGTTGACAGTTTACTTGTTATATCATTTGAAAACGCATATACAGAGAGCATATCAAAGTTTATCAAGCTGATATATCCCAGGGCGGCGACTACAGATTTCGCATATTGAAGTTTTGATGGTTCGCCGAAATTCATTGAGCGACTGACATCTAACAGAATAGAAATATTGAGATTTTCCTCCTCCATGAATAATTTGAGAAAAAGTTTATTTAGCCGCGCATAGATATTCCAATCTACATGGCGAAAGTCATCTCCGTTCTGGTAGTTGCGATAATCTGCAAACTCCACACTTGCCCCACGCTTTGGGCTGCGGCGTTCACCTTTCATTCGACCATAAAAGATATTTTTCGCTATAATTCTGATGTTATCAAGTTTTCGCAAAAATTCAGGATTAAGCACCTATGATTTACTCCCTATCGAAAAGCAAAAGGATAAAATTCCTTCCCTTCCTTCCTTTCCTTCCATTCCTCCAAGCATACCTTTTACTCATCAATCATATTGGACAGATTAAAACGCGTTCCCGAGTAACATCGTCCCATTTTGCAACGCTTCATTGCGGAACAAATAGCCTTTCTCACCATACCATTCAATTCGCCAGTTATCAAAGCCTTTTTGAAATTTCATGATTCTGTCAGGTGGTCCGAACCTCAAATGAAATTCCTCTACCTCTTTTTTGTCACTATTTACTAAAAGCTTAGTCAGTACAGCTATTCCTGCAAGCAGGATAATGAGAGATAACTTCCCCTGCATTTTAGTATCTAATGACTGGGCATGCGTTTTTGCCAAAGGCACAAAGAGGACACTAAGGATTGTCAATGTACAAACTATCTTTTTCATACTTCCCTTCAAATAATCCTTGCAATAGTTCGCAGAATGTGATATTTTTTATTGTAGCATATTACAGATATCAGAATCAAGAAAAATAGCCGACAAACCTTGAAAAGGTTCAGAACCTTTTCAAGGTTTCTAAAGGAGATAATCAGTGAAGATAGCCTATTTTGACTGCTTTTCAGGCATCAGCGGTGACATGATTTTAGGGGCGCTGGTTGATGCAGGTGTTGATGGGGAAGCATTACAATCGGAATTATTAAAGTTAAAACTTCAGGATTATAGCCTCAATTTCACCAAAAGTATAAAACACGGAATCACAGGCACTAAAGCCAATGTCAGAATTTTAGAAGAAGCTGAATCTCATCACCATGAACATGCTGATGATGAACATAATGGAGAGCATGCTGGAGCGATTCACGAAGTAATCGTTGAGCGAAGCGAGCATACCCATGATGAATTATCTCATTCCCACATCACCAGCCGATTTCTCAGTGATATATTCACACTTATCGACGAAAGCAATCTGAACCAAAGGATTAAAAATACTACTAAAGCGATTTTTGATAGACTTGCCGCTGCCGAAGCGAAAGTACATGGTGTAACCAAAGACACCGTACATTTACACGAAGTCAGCGCGGTGGATTCTATCGTGGATATCGTCGGAGCTGTAATTGGGATTGATTTACTGGATATTGAGGAGGTATACGCATCGCCAATATCGTTAGGTAGCGGCTTTGTAAGATGTTCGCATGGCGTTATGCCTGTGCCTGTGCCTGGGACTTTGGAACTGCTTGTGGGAGTACCAGTTCGCCAAACAAACATAAGAAAGGAACTTGTTACGCCCACAGGCGCGGCGATTATCACCACGTTGGCGAAAGGATTCGGCGCGATGCCACAGATGACAATTGATAAAATCGGTTACGGCGCCGGCAGTCGGGATTTGGAAGAACAACCGAACCTTCTGCGTGTTATCATCGGCGAAAAAAAAGAGGATTCCTCCTTATCCCCATTCCAAAGGGGGGCGGGGGGGTTGTTCAAGGAGGCAGGGGGTTGTTACGACGAAGATAAAATAATTGTGCTTGAAACAAATATTGACGATATGTCTTCCGAAATCTATGGCTATCTCATGGAGAAATTATTTCCTTTGGGAGCGTTAGACGTGTTTTTCACCCCGATTTTTATGAAGAAAAATCGCCCTGCAACCATGTTAAATGTGCTTGTGGAACAGCAAAATTTGGAAAACATAGTCAACTTCATCCTTGCTGAAACTACGACATTTGGCGTCAGGTTCTATGAAGTTGAACGCCAAAAACTACAACGCGAATTCATGACGGTAAAGACCCAGTATGGCGATATTCGGGTAAAAATGGGAAAGGTGGGAGATAAAGTGATTAAAGCGGTTCCTGAATATGAAGATTGCAAAAAGTTGGCAGAAGCCAATGGTGTGCCGGTTCGGAAGGTTTATGAATCGGCGGTGAGTAATTTCACTACAAATTATTGAAAGGTAGTCACCATTTATTACTTTGGGGTTGCAAGGAAGGAAAATGGCAAGTTGGCTAAACGGCTAGACGGCAAAACGGCTAAACGGCAAGAGAGCTAAATGGTTAAAAGCCGTCTTGCCATCTTGCCGTCTTGCCATTTTACCCTTCACGTTATAAACAAAGTATTAGATAGTGAGCACCTATTGAAAGGCTTTTGAAAATTATCTGGGTTTTGCTCTGAGGGCGAATACCGTCATAACAGTACCAATAAGCGCCAGAACCATCCCCACGAGGCCCAGGTTATCTCGGAGCGCTTCGTCGCTTGACAAAACCATGTTGCCAATTGTTACAATTGTAAGAACTGTTCCTCCTACCAGGACAACTATGGAGATAATTGTAATGATTAGCCAATTTGTAAATTTCATTTTTACCTTATCACCTCCTCGGTTTAAAATTTATCACAACTTTTTATTCATGTCAATAGGAAAAAGTGACATGATTCTCCAAAAAAGACAATTTTTTAGAAACTACTAAGGAGTAACTATATGAAAATAACCGATATAAAAACCGCGCAAGCGGGTGGATTCTTTATCCGAGTATTCACGGATGAAGGATTGACGGGCACAGGGGAAGCCGTACACGGTGGTACGGGCTGCGCCAATATTATCAAGGGGATGAAGAGCATGTTTATTGGCGAAGACCCTCTGGATATCGACCGCTTATTTGAAAAGGCTCGTCGAGCGCGTATCTTCGACGGCGCGTTGGCGGGAAATTTTGTTACCGCTTTGACGGGCATCGAGATTGCCCTCTGGGATTTAGCCGGTAAAGCCCTTAACGTACCGGTCTATCGACTGTTGGGAGGCAAATTCCGCGACAGAATCCGACTGTACGCTGATTGCGGCCGCATCAACAAAGAACGGGCGGGGAAAGTGTTGTCGATGGGCTTCAACGCTGTAAAGATTGATATTGACGATGCCGGCGACCCCAACAAATTAGACCACTGGAATTGGTCAATAACACCGGGCGAACTGCAACGTATGGTGGACCAGGTAGCATCTGCTCGCGAAGCGATTGGCTCCAAGGTCGACCTTGCCGTTGATATGCATGGACGATACGATACCCACAGTGGAGTGAAAGTTGCTTGCGCTTTAGAGCCGTACAATTTGATGTGGTTGGAAGAGCCAGTCCCGCCGGAAAATGTGGATGCCATGCTTCAAGTCAAGCAATCCACCAGAACTCCCATCTGCACGGGGGAAAATCTGTACCTGCGCTATGGCTTCCGAGATTTATTAGAAAAACAGGCAGTGGATATCATCATGCCGGATATCCCAAAATGCGGTGGACTTTCCGAAGGGCGGAAAATTGCCAACATGGCTGAGATTTATTATATCCCTCTTGCGCCGCATAACGTCTCCGGCCCACTTGGCACCATCGCATCTTGCCATGTTTGCGCCAGCATCCCAAATTTCCTGGTACTGGAATGGCATCGACTTGGCGACCCGAATTGGGAAAAAATTGCTATTACCCGAAGTCTTGCGACTTCGGCTACAGAACCTTTGATTCAAGAAGGATATATCGTCCTGCCAGATGGACCGGGATTGGGAATCGAATTGAATGAAGACTTTTTGCGCCAACTTACAAATGGTGCGCAGCTTTTTGATTGAGTTTTGACAGAACGGCAAGAGGGCAAGGAGGCAAACATCCCATACGTATCAACTTAACAGATTCTAAGCCACAAAACTTCACGTTCTTCGGTGTCCCTTCCGCAAAGCGGAAGGGTCAGGGGGCGTCCATCGTGGACGCCCATGGAAAAATTTGAGATGGAAAGTTAAATTATATATTCTCTTGGAACATTAATAGTGAATGGCAAAAATTGCTTATCTTACTTTTTATTCCAATTATTTCTTTTGATCAAACATTCCTTAGTGTTTCTTTTGAGGTATGGATATGTTTAAACATTCAGATGAGACCTTAGTTTCAGAAGCATTAGAAGGTTCTCAATTAGCTTTTGAGCGGTTAGTGAAACAATATCAGTACCATGTTTTAAAAACAGCTTTATCTGTGTTAAATGATGAGCAGGCTGCTCAGGATGTGGCCCAGGAGACGTTTCTATCCGCTTATATAAATCTGATGAAATTGAGAGATAAGCGTAAATTCGGAGGGTGGTTAACTCAGATTACCATCAACCTTTCCAAACGGTGACTGAGGGACCAACGCAAGTATCGAGAGAATACTACTTCCTTTGAAGAGACTGAATCTGCTGTCATTTCCAGGATGTCTCTGCAAAGAAGCGAGGGCGAAAAACTACGCCAGGAGGTTTGGGAAGCAAGCGATGAATTATCGGAGGCTCAGAGGGAAGTGGTGATTTTTCATTACATCAGTGGCTATTCCTACGAGGAAATCGCTGAAACCCCCTGTGGGCTAAGGAGCCAAACTGCTCCGACGGGTACTTTTCCGACATTTTTCCAGGCGGTGGAAGCGCCTGAATCCAGATGGTGAGTGAGTGGTTTCTATTCCGAGTCTCCCGCCGTTAAGACGGCAAGTTTAATGGCTCGGACTTTTCGATAGACTTCCCCTGGCGCTCTCTTAACTCCGTCTACTGTTAGAAGGTCATCTTCGATAGAGATGCCAAAAAGTTTTTCATTTTCCTTTAGATATGGCAAAATCAATTCCCAGTCCTCTGCTGTCATTGGCGCAAATTCGCCGCCGTTGAGTTGTTCCTTTACTAATTGCTGATGTGGGTCTCTAACATAGATAGCGCCGCCGGATGCAAGTGAAAAGAGATTGCTTCCTGGATAGGGCACAGGTTGTTCTCGCCCTCTTGCCTCCTTGCCTCCTTGCCCCTTATCATCAAAATAAATACCGTTCAATACGACAAATCCGCCGCCCTCAAGTGGTTCTCCTGCCATGAATGATTCCGCTAAGTAATCAAGGCAGGTACCGTTAATAACCACGCGCGGTTTGCCGACGGCATTTATCAATGGTCTGCCAGCGGCGTTGCCCATGATATAAACTTCCCCACCTTTGGCGCCGTACATGAAGGTCTGACCGACATCGCCGAAAACAACGAGTTTGCCTGCTTTCATGATTTGTCCTAACTGGTCTTGTCCATTGCCATGTACGTAAATCTCCATACCGTCGATTCCTGAAGCAAGATAATCGCCTGAACTGTCGTAAACATCAATACGGACGTCTTTGGTGTCTGGGCCAAGGCCGCAGCCGCAGAAGCGCTGTCCTTTGTATCCGTAAGCGATAAAACGCTTCCAGCCCATATCATAAGCTTCGCAGATTAATCTCGCGTCACAAAAGTCGCCTTCTGGAGGGAACCCTTCCGCGTTTATGACGAGTACCTCTTCGCCATCATTTGGCGCTCTCAATAATCCTTGTGTTTTCCAATCCACGAAACGGTAACAACTGGGGGAATTTTCACTTAAGAAGGGCACAGCAGCGAAGAGGTCATGCAAAGCCTCGCGGATTATCCGCAAGATGGAACTGCGCTTTTTATCACCGGTGTCATATCGTCGGTCATTTAACAAGGTCAAAGCTTCAATTATTGTTTCTTTGTACTCATCGCTTTCAGCAGCAAATTCCTTCAATTCATTGAGAGACCAGCGGAAGATATTATAGTCCCAACTGACGATATTATCTCTGAGATAGACAAAAAGTTCAAATGGCTGGCCGGTTGCAAGGGTGGATAATTCTTCTTTCAGTGGATTTTCTTTTCCGGACGCAGAAATCTCAATCGTCATATCACAATATTTTTTATTTTGAGGAATTGAAACTACCGCGCCGAATTTATCTGTGCAGACGAGTTTTTTGGCGCCGTTTCGTCCATTCACATTCTCAATGCTAAAGATGAACGCGCCTCCGTCAGTGTGGCTACCGCCGCGGGCATTCCAGTATTTGTCAGCTATGGGACTGAAGCGCTTATCTTCTGCCGCTAAACTATGCAGCGTGGCGTCGATAGCCTGTTTCTCAGAACAGATTAAGCCAATCTGAACAGCCTCAGCCTTAAAAAGAGCGAATACTTGTGGACGCAACATTGATGTATCGGTAATGCCCAATAACTGAAATCGCTGTTTATACGGGTCGTTTCTGGCGATGATGAAAAACCATGGGCCATCAGGTGAGCCGTGTATATGTGAGGCTTGAATCAACTGATAAATTTTCTGTTTTTCCGGGGGCAAGAGGTCAAAATCGCGTTCAGTAGTGGGCGCTAACGCTTCGATGATATATTCCAGGGGGTATTCATAGACGCGACTCAACAAATCGAATAAGAGCGCTGAAGCTTCAGTATCCGTGAGAAAAAGTGGATAAATATTGCGTTGTCGAAGATATTCCGTAACTGAATAATAATTGGCGAAATCGCCATTGTGAACGAGTGCTTCATTCAAGCCAATAAACGGATGTGCACCGCCTGGATGCCATACGCGTCCCCTGGTCGGATAGCGTTGATGGGCAATCCACACATGCGCTAAAAAATTCTCCAATTGGTAATATCTTACGATATTTTCCGCATAACCGACAATTTTAAAAATCAGCATATTTCTGCCGTGCGATAACACAAAAGCTCTCTTTTCGCCCAACGACGCATAAAATTTTTGATTGAGTCTGAAGGTATTTTGATAGATGAATTCATCTTCTGCCTTTCTGGCATCCAGACTTTGTAAATGATTTTTCTTGATGAAATTTTCCAGCACATCAGGCTTGACGCGGGCAAAATAATGCCAGACATCAGGAGGTTTTACCTCCAATCCTTCAATATCTCGGAAATCTTCCACCGTTTGAACTTTTTCAGCTTTATGAACATCTAAGAAAGGTATAATGCAGGTATATTCTACTTCTTGTTGTGCTGCTGGGTCTAACAAAGCAATTTGGAGTAAGTAATCCTGTTCGAGTATTTCTTGTGAAACGCCGAGTTGTTCGGCTGCTAATCCCACCGCGGCGATGCCTCCACCTTTTCCATTGCCGCGATTGTGCATTTGAATTGAAGGTTCGAAAATATGCTTTCCACGAACCGGAATAGTACAGGCGAATCCTGTAACTCCACATCCGCCCTCTTCTTCGCCTTTGACAGGCGGCAGCAACGGTAGGTCTTTTAAGAGTTTTTTGCGCGAATTTAGTATTTTTTCTATCATTTTCATACCTCTTATATGCATGAAACGTAAAACGTGCTACGTGTTTCGTGTTGCGTATTCCGTGTTTCGTATTGCGTGTTTCGTGGTTCAAAGTACGCAATACGCAACACGCAATACGTAGCACATTACTCATCACTCATCACTTATCAGTCATCATTTCTGATAAATCAAACAATCAGTTCTTCCTCTCAACTGTTTTATGCTGGTCATTCTGAACCGTCTGAGGATTTCCACCAATTGGCTTCGCCATGCGGCGTAGAGGTTGATAATCCGTTGTGCGCCCCATTCCATATTGATTAAGTCGGATAGTTCTGGGTCAGTAGTTGCGATACCTCTTGCGCAGCCACGCCCGCTCTCACAGTTGCTGCAGCGGGTACATTCCAACGCTACCATTTCCGCGGTGCCGATGACGACACCATCAGCGCCAAGCGCGATGGCTTTGGCGACATCGTAGGCTGTCCTCAAGCCGCCGCTGGCAATCAAAACCATTTCATTGCGAATGCCTTCTTCTACTAAAAAGCGATGAACTTTTGGGATAGCGTATTCGATAGGCATGGCGATGTTCTTTTTGGCGATATCTGGCGCTGCGCCGGTGCCACCGTAACTGCCGTCGAGGTGAATGATATGCGCGCCTGCGTGATAACTGCCGACGGCGACCATGTCTACATCGGTAGGTGTCGCAACTTTGACAGAAACCAACGCTTTGGGATTAATCTCTTTTATCCAATCGACGTGTTTCTTATGGTCTTCAACTGAATAGACGCTATGGAAGGGAAAGGGGGAAAACAGAGCGCTGCCTGCGACGGCTTCGCGCATACGAGCTACATCTTTTGTGACTTTATCCCCTAACAGATGTCCACCCAAACCAGGCTTCGCACCCTGCGCGTATTTGAATTCGACTATGCGCACACGCTGAATGGTTTCTTCTCTTACTCCGAATAATCCTGTTGCAACCTGTGTTATCACGTAATCATCATAGTCTTTCAACTCCTCGGGATATCCACCTTCGCCTGTACAGGTGAAGGTATTCCAGACCTTCGCCGCTTTCGCCCGCGCAAGCATCGTCGGCAAACTTACGGAGCCATAAGACATTCCGCCACCATATATTGGTATATCTATTGTAATTTCAGGACGTCCATCGTTTCTCCTGTTAAGGGCAATGCTTGTGGAAATTGGTGATTGGTGATTGGTGATTGGTGATTGGTGATTGGCATCAGTCCCTTCCTTGCCCCCTTGCCCTCTTGCCCCCTTGCCCTCTTGCTCAATTTCTTCTTCAGGAAAATCGAATTTTAAACGGTCAAATCCCCCACCAGACCTGCCCGTGCGGTATTCCAACTCCACGTGAGGAATTTTGCCAGTTTCAGCTTGTGCCCAAGTTGAGAGAATTAAGTCCGAAGTCCAACGATAATCCCCAAAAGTCTCATATAGAGGATTGATGGCCAGAGAAAGCGCATTTACCGGACATTTATCAATACAATAAAAAGGCTTGTTTTGACATTCAAAACCAATACATTTATAGTCTTTGGGTCGCGAAACGCGTTTAGTGTTTTTGTGCATTACGTGTACGCCGTAAGGACACGATTGCACGCAGGTCCCACAGTTAATACATTGCAAACTTCTTCGGACTTTATATTTGCCAATGGCATTTCTAAAACGCGAAGGCGCTTCTTTGATTTCTACATAGTCAGGTCTGTTTTCTAATTTTATTTTCATAATATCCATCTTTCTGAGAAAGTGTGTTACGTGTTGCGTGTTACATAATTCGAAGCACGCACCACGCACCACGTTTTACGTTTCACGTTTCACGTTTCACTCATCACGTTTCACGTTTCACACTACCGAATGTTTCCCGTTCAAGGTCTTCATAAAACATTGCTCGGCCGACTTCTCCCCGTAGTCTTCTAACCTCGCGCAGTCCCATAGCGCCCAGAACTTCGATTAACTGGCTATGCCATGCGCCGATGAGATTGGTCATTCTCGGGACAGCGTATTCAGGAGTGGCCTGGTGAATTTCAACCGGACAGGGTAAATCGTTGCGGCAATTCCTACATAAGCGGCACTCCAGGGCAATAAGCAAGGGCAAGTCGATGGCAGCCAAATCCGCGCCACAGATAATTATTTTTGCTAAATGCTCCGCTAAAGCGATGCCTCCGCTGGCAATGATAGTTACTTTATCGCGGCTGGCTGTTTCGACCAACCGCAAATGAACACCGCGAATGACATCTTTGATGAATCTCGGATTTAAACCGTCCAGCTCATTTCCATTGTCATCCGCATAAAGATGAATAATTTCAGCGCCCGAGCGCGCCAATTCGTCAATCATATAATCCGCATTTTTATTCATCGGAAGCCTTATGGAGACGATTAAATCAGGATTTATTTGTTTGGCGCGCTGGATATGTTCTATAATATTATCAGTATAGATGAATTCAGCAATTTTGACTGCCTTAATGATTTCTTGATATTCTTCTATGGCTTTCACGGTCGACAGTGGAATGAGATTTTTCAGATAAGGGTTTAGCTTATCAAAGTAATCTTCTGCTTTAATTATCATGAACGTGCCAAGTTTTGCGGCCGCTTGCGCCATACTCAAAAACACAGTCGGACTCAAATCGCCAAATGGAAGAATATTAAAGATGAGCGGAATAGGAATATTAACGAAAGGTGGGACGTCAGATATAAGTTCATTATTGGAATTGAATTTCAGTGCCGTTAATCTCCGTCCCAATTCAACAGCAGTGCTAATATATTCTCTTCCATGTATTCCATCGCGGGTAGGGCGTACAATTTCAGACATATCCGTCCAAATTTCATCAAAACCTTCCCCGACAAAAGGGCCTCGATAACCCGCGCCAGAGACCGGTATTTTGCCTGTTTCGGCTTGATACCAGGTGCTTAGAATCGTATCTGGTGCCCAATATGAATCCCCCAACCAACTATATTCAGGATTCACCACACGTTGAAGCAATCCTTTCGTGCATTCCTGGACACATCTTAGACAGTTTTTACAAATGTATAAATATTCAACGGATTTCATTTTTTGGGCAAAGGATGTTTGTTTATCATAATTTTCGTAAACGCAAGAATGTTTTTTTACACACTTCGAACACCCCAAACAATCCTCCATCCAATCGATGGTCCCATATTTGCCGATGGGTGTGAATCTGGGAAGAGTCGGCCTGGGAGTTATGTGATATTTTTGTGGCATAGAAACATCTCCTTATAGAATGGCAAGAGGGCAAGAGGGCAAGAAGGCTAAATGGCAATTGCCCCCTTGCCTCTTTGTCCCTCAATAATCACGCATCACGTTTCACGTATCAAAGAGGTATTTTGGTTCGTAATCGGCAACCTCCGGTCTTTACCGAAGGCGCGCGGAGTTATCTTTATTCCCGGCGGTCCCTGGCGGCGTTTGTATTCATTTCTGTCCACCAAAAGGATAACTCTTTTGACAATTGCTTCATCAAATCCCATCTGGACAATTTCGCCAAAACTTCTGTCCTCTTCGACATAAGCTTGCAAAATCGGGTCGAGGATTTCATAAGGCGGCAGCGAATCGACATCTTTCTGGTTAGGTCTCAATTCCGCTGACGGCGCTCTTTCAATGACGCTTTGCGGAATTAGGCTATCAGAGACGCCCGCCCCTATTTCTGCAATGGAGTTTCGGTATTCCGATAATTTATAAACGAGAATTTTGGGAACATCCTTGATAACTGCAAATCCACCCGCCATGTCGCCATAGAGCGTGCAATATCCGACGCTCATTTCGCTTTTGTTGCCTGTTGTCAATACCAACCAGCCAAATTTATTTGATAGCGCCATCAATATATTTCCACGAATGCGCGCTTGAAGGTTCTCTTCGGTTATATTGCGTTCCAATCCATGAAACACTTCGGAAAACAAGTTCAGATACGATTCAAATACGTCAATAATAGGGATAGTAATCAATTTGATACCGAGATTATCAGCAAGCCGTTGCGCATCAGATTTTGTCTCTTGCGAAGAGTATTGGGACGGCATCGTGACGCCGATGACATTTTCTTTGCCCAGTGCATCCACGGCGATTGTTGCGGTCAATGACGAGTCTATTCCACCGCTAAGGCCAATAACTACTTTTTCAAAGCCATTTTTCCGCACATAGTCCCGTGTGCCTAAAACTAAAGCATGGTATATTTCTTCAAAATGGCTCATGGAGGAAATTTGGCTGATAGGTAACGAGGGCTTATCCCGGTTTACGTCAACCTTCCTCTGCCCCTCCGCCTCCCTACCCCCCTGTTGACGGGGGGGAAAGGGGGGGAACGGGAGTTCAATCTTCTTGACTGTAGTGCCGGCAATCATTGACGCGAGCTTTTCTTTTCGGTGTCTTGGGTCATGAAGTCTTCGGCGGAATACAGCGTCAATGTCCAAATCCGCGACAATCAAATCTTCCTCGAATTGTTTGCCTTGAATAATAAGTTCGCCATTTTGCGAAAAAATCATGCCATTGCCATCAAAAATTAGTTCGTCCTGTCCACCGACCAAATTATTGAACGCGACAATGACGACGTTATCCGCTGCACGCGTAGCAAGCATTCTCTTTCTGAATTCGCCTTTGCCGGCATGATATGGCGAGGCGGAAATGTTCACCATCATTTCAGCGCCGCCAGCAAGCGCCTCCACATTCATTGGCCCTTGAGGATACCAGATATCTTCGCAGATGTTGACACCTATGGTAACGCCGTTAAGGGTAAAAACAAGCGGTTCCATTCCTGCCTGGAAATATCTGTTTTCATCGAAAACGCCGTAGTTAGGCAGAAACATCTTGTGGTAAACATCCTCTAATTTTTGATTATGAATAATGGCGGCGGCATTGTATATATCATCACCCGCGTCAACAAATCCCACAACGACGGTGATGGCTTCAGAAGCAGCGACAATTTTCTGTAAACAAGAGAGATTCGCGTCAATGAAAGTCGGCTTCAACAGTAAATCTTCAGGAGGGTAACCGGTGATTGATAACTCAGGAAAAGTAATCAATTCAGCACCTATACTTTTCGCCCGCTTCATGAATTCCAAGATTTTACGTGTATTCCCGATTAGGTCACCTACTGAAGTATTTATTTGAGCCATTGCTATACGTAAACGGCGCATTTTTAATCAACACCTTATGTGTAATACGTAAAACGTAAAACGTAATTATTTACGCATTACGCATTACGTTTTACGTTTCACTTTTTACACATTAAGCCCCCTCTTGCCCTTGTACCTTGTTCAACGGACTTGGTCCCATATTTTTAATCTTGTCAATCATCTCATTCGCCACTTCGAGAAACTTTTCTTTCAGCGAAGAGGATAAATTATACAATTGAATTCGTTCTTTTTCGATACCAATTTCAGCTAACAATTGTTGAGTATATTGAACCCTTTTTTGGGCTCTCAAATTTCCTTCTAAAAAATGGCATTCACCTTCTGGACAACCCACGACATAAACTCCATCTGCGCCTGCTTCAAACGCTTTGAGCAAATATACCACGTCTGTTTTTCCGCTACAGGGTATTTCAATAACTGTAACATTTGACGGGTATTGCAATCTTTGGCGCTTTGTCAAGTCTTGCGGTAAATAAGCAGCATTATGACAACAAAAAGCTGTAATCTGTGGTTGAAAATCTTTCATCGTTTTTCCTCATTTTAACCCCTTAACTTTTGAACTGTTGAGAAATCATATTAAAGAAGGGCATGTTTCAGAAAATAGTCCCCCTTCCCCCTTAATAAAGGGGGTTAGGGGGTTGTTCAAAGGGGGTAGGGGGTTGTACCTTTCGGGCTGATGAGTGATAAGTGAAAAATCACTCATCACTCATCACTTATCACGTAAAATTGTCACCTAATTTTTGAGCAAATTTGAAACATGTCTAAAGAGGCCCAGATTTAGAAGTTATATCCACTTTCACCATGTTGGCTTAAATCGAGTCCAGCCTCCTCATCTTCTGGAGAAACCCGGAATTTTGTAATCGCATTCAGAATCTTAAAGATGATAAAAGTTGCAACAATCGCCCAACCCCACGCTGCAATGACGCCAATGAACTGAGTTCCAAGCTGGCCAGGATTGCCGAAGAAAAGCCCATCATTGCCGCCTGGATTTATCGCTTTTTGCGCAAACAACCCCGTCGCCAACGCGCCCCAGGTGCCTCCCATGCCGTGAACTCCCCAGACGTCAAGCGAGTCGTCAAAGCCCAGCTTCGTTTTCAGCAGGATGGCAAGGTAGCAGAAAAGGCCTGCGCCAAGACCAATCAGGATTGAAGAGAGCGGCCCAACGTATCCGGACGCGGGGGTAATCGCAACAAGACCAGCTACTGCACCCGATGCCGCGCCCAACACGGTCGGCTTCCCTTTGAAAATCTGGTCCATCAGGCTCCAGGTGAGAGATGCCGTAGCTGCTGCGGTGTTCGTGACCACAAAGGCGCTGGTGGCTAAAGCGCCTGAAGCGACGGCGCTTCCCGCATTAAAGCCAAACCAGCCAAACCAGAGGATGGCTGCCCCTAAAACCGTCATCGTCAAATTATGGGGAAGCATCACATCCATGCCGAACCGTTTACGCTTTCCCATCAAAATTGCCATGACAAGCGCCGAGACGCCGGAACTGATGTGAACCACCGTTCCGCCGGCAAAGTCCAGAGCGCCTATCTTCCTTAACCAACCGCCTACCCCCCAAACCCAATGGGCAATTGGAGCATAAACCACGGTCGCCCAGCAGAGGGTAAAGAGGAGAAACGGCCCAAACCTGATTCTTTCAGCAAATGTACCGCTAATCAAAGCTGGAGTGATAATCGCAAACATCGCCTGGAATATCATATATGCCTGATGTGGTATCGTTCCAGCGTAATCCGGATTTGGGTCTAAACCGACGTTCCTAAGGCCAATCCATTCCAACCCGCCAATGATGCTGCCTTTATCGGGTCCGAAAGACAAACTGTAGCCCCAAAGAACCCATTGCACACTAATCAAACCGATGATGATAAAGCTATGCATAATAGTGCCAAGAACGTTCTTCCTGCGAACCATACCACTATAAAAGAGCGCAAGACCTGGGACCATAAACAGAACCAATGCACTGGACATTAACAGCCAGGCTGTATCTCCTTTATCAATGGTGGGGGCAGTGGCAGGTTCGGACAAAGGTTTATCATCAGCATAAGCAACAGTATAAGCACACAAAACCAATAAGGTAATGATTATCAATAGAACCCTTTTGTTGGGCATTTATAAACTCCTTCCAAACTTTTCGTAAACGAAAGAAAAGTTCCATCATAAGAAATAAGAGGACAAGGAATTTTCCAATTTGAACATAGAATTTCACGTTTCACGCATCACGTTTCACATTTCACTTCTATATAGCTGTAACCCCGCGTTCGCCCGTTCGGATGCGAACCACTTCCTCGACGGGCGTGATGAAGATTTTGCCATCTCCAATCTTTCCTGTTGAAGCAACTTTCAAAATCGTTTCGATGACATTTTCGACGATATCATCGTTGACAACTATTTCTAATTTCAATTTCGGCACAAATTCGATTGTGTATTCGCTGCCTCTATATATTTCCTTGTGTCCTCTCTGTCTACCGAAACCTCTCACTTCACTCACCGTCATTCCTTGCACTCCTACTTCCATTAGCGCTTCCCTCACCTCGTCAAGTTTGAAGGGACGGATGATGCACTCTATTTTTTTCATCGGACTTCCTCCTGTCAGGTAAAGGCAAAGGAGTTAAGGGGCAAAAGGGCAATTGCCATCTTGCCTTCTTGCCCCCTTGCCATCTTGCCTTCTTGCCCCTAAATGTCATAATACAGATAAAACTCATACGGATGCGGACGTAACCTGATTGGGTCAACTTCGTGTTCGCGTTTATAGTTTATCCATGTCTCAATGACATCTGGTGTAAAAACATCCCCTTTGAGCAAAAATTCGTGGTCAGCTTCTAAAGCGTCTAAGGCTTCTGTGAGAGAACCAGGAGTTGATTTAATCTCCGCGGCTTCCTCTGGCTCCAAATCGTAGAGGTCTTTATCTAACGGTTCGCCTGGGTCAATTCTATTCTGAACGCCATCAATACCTGCCATCAGCATCGCGGCAAAGGCAAGATACGGATTGCAAGAGGGGTCGGGCGTCCGAAATTCAATTCGCTTGGATTTTTCCGTTTTTGAATAGACTGGAATGCGAACGCACGCGCTTCTATTCCGCTGTGAATAGGCCAAATTTACTGGCGCTTCATATCCAGGCACCAGGCGTTTGTAGGAATTGGTCGTCGGCGCGATGATGGCGCAGAGAGCATCAGCGTGTTTGAGCAAGCCGCCGATGTAATACATCGCGGTCTCAGAAAGCAACGCATATCCCTGCTGGTCAAAGAAAATGTTCTTGCCGTTTTTCCACAAACTCTGGTGACAATGCATCCCTGAACCATTGTCTTGAAATAACGGTTTCGGCATAAATGTCACGGTCAGGTTATGCTTACGGGCGACATTCTTGATAATGTATTTGTACAACATTGTCTTATCCGCCATTCTGGTGAGAGTATCAAACCGCATATCTATCTCTGTTTGTCCTGCTGTCGCGACTTCATGATGATGAATCTCAATGTCGATGCCTGATTCTATCATTGTTAGAATCATCTCCGAACGAATGTCCTGCAAACTATCCGTCGGCGGCACAGGAAAATAACCTTCCTTCCAACGAGGTTTGTAGCCAAGATTCGGATTTTCCTCTCTGCCGGAATTCCAGATGCCTTCGGTGGAGTCGATGAAGTAATATCCTGAATACTGATTTTGGTCGTATCGAATTGAATTAAAAATATAAAATTCAGCTTCTGGGCCCCAATAGCTGGTATCTGCTATGCCTGTGGATTTCAGATAGGCCTCTGATTTCTGAGCAATGTATCGCGCATCGCGTGTGTAGCTTTCCAACGTTATTGGGTCTTTGACACTACAAATTAAACTCAGTGTTGGAATCTCGCAAGCTGGGTCGATAATCGCGGTGGAAGAGTCAGGAAACAGGAGCATATCGCTCTCCTGTATTTTCTGGAAACCCCTGATGCTGGAACCATCAAATCCAATTCCCTCTTCAAACAGTCCCTCATCCATCTCACCGACTGGAATTGAAAAATGTTGCCAGATACCCGGAAGGTCGACAAATTTCAAATCGACAATTTTAATCTCTTTCTCTTGCGCGAAAGCAATAACTTCGTTAGCTGTCATGATGTTCCTCCTACTCTCTTTTGGGATTACTTTGGTTTTGCAAAGAAGGCAAAGGGGCAAAACGGCAAGACGGCAATTACAAATTCTTCCTCTTCTTTTCTTTTTGATCAAACTTTTTCTTTTCGGAAAAGAAAAAGTTTGGTTACTATCTTGCCGTCTTGCCACCTTTCCATCTTGCTCTTGTACCACTTTGTCATTCACACTATAAACAAACTATTATATGATGAATACCTACAGAATATCAACAACATAATAATCGATAGCTCCTAAATAATGCTCTTCAAGCTCCATACCCAACGCATCTTGTAAATTTTCACTGTCATGCAACGAATATTGGTAATATTCTTCTCCGCCCGTTATTTCTGCAAACCGCTGCCACCATTCCTTTCCTAAGCCAACTATCTGTTCATCATGGGGTTCAAAAAATTCAGCGGCGACATGATTAGGTAGTTTGTAAAACATCGCGCCCGTATTCGAATGTAATGCACATAAATCGCCATCCAATAACATAAATTCTTCAAAGCTGCCGTGAAAAGATTTCATCTTAATCCTCCGTAGATTATGGAGTAAAGTTCGCTTATTTTCGGTAGGCGGTAACCTATTTCCGATTAATCTGAATAAATTATATAATATTTTGGGATTTTTGTCAAGAAAAAAATTATATATCTTAGGGATTTGGAGAAAATTTTATGTCCACCTAAAAGCCGAGATCCGCCATATATACTGGGTTTGATTGCAATAATCTTTTTTATCGAAAAGAAAGGGAAAGAAAGATTTATAAATAGAAAGATGGAAGGGAAAAAGAAATGAAATTTATTTCCTTACGCGGAGCAATATCTCAAAGCAGGACGATGCTCAAGTGTGAATTTGCGGGATTGTGTAACAGAGCCTGTACAGGGATAGTTTGCTCCTCGAAAATTTCTAAAGCTAAGAGCTTATGATTTGCACGATATCTGCAATTTGTAACCAAACTTTTCTTTAAGAAAGAAAAGTTTTTATCCTCCAATTATTTCTTTTTGTCAACTTTTTCTTTCTTAAAGAAAAAGTTGGAAGAAAAGTTCCATCATAAGAAATAAGAGGAAGAAGTAACATTTTTGGCATCGGTCAAAAAAGGTTGTAACAATTAGTGCAAAAAAGGTTGTAAATTCAATGTTCTCTATGGTAAAATATCCTTGTTCAAAAACGAAGAGCTTTTGGCCCGAATTGGGTTCAAAAAGTAACTTAATAGTCACCACCAAGTGCAATTTACCCCCAAAACGCGGAAAGCAGATGAGGCTGATAATATGGAAAACAAAGACAATTCTAATAAACCTGAAGTTGAAACCATCCACCCCAAACGGAGCATCTGGCGGACTTATGATATCACCGATGGCTTGCCCGCAGGCGTTCAGTGCCTGCGGCAAGATCGGCAGGGCTATCTCTGGCTGGGGACCAAAGAAGGACTCTGTCGCTACGATGGGGCAAAATTTATCCTCTACACCACCGCCGAGGGGTTGGCGGATAATAATGTCTCGGCAATCTGTGAAGACCATCTGGGACGCTTGTGGTTTGGCACTGGAGGCGGTGTTTCCTACTTTGATGGGCAGCGCTTCCAAACCTATACCACCGCCGAGGGATTAGCGAATAATGGTGTCTTGGCAATCTGCGAAGACCGTCAGGGG
>Ga0194125_10001936_pt1 | contig 34784 bp, 30 predicted proteins | sample TA2KigC250mmetaG_FD_148626 | JGI IMG/M metagenome (GOLD analysis project Ga0194125, IMG submission 148626) | Freshwater microbial communities from Lake Tanganyika, Tanzania - TA2015034 Kigoma Deep Cast 250m | ecosystem: Environmental > Aquatic > Freshwater > Lake | place: Tanzania: Lake...
TAGGCTAAGGAAAGTGATGGAAGAGAAGATGAATACCATTTTTAGAATCTTACGTTCTCAAAAACCTATGGTCACGATACCTCTCTCTTCTTTTCTCTCGGGTAACATTTATTAATGAGGCATCAGGTTATTTTAAAATTCTGTAAAAAAGATATCTTTAAATTCTCAATCAAATCTCCATAAGTGAACACTTTTTATACAGGCAAACCATATTTCTGAACAAATTTAAGTCGTTAAAGTCATGGAGCTGGGGGGGCTTGAAATAATGGGGGGAATGGGGATTAGTCGTTCGTTATTAAAATCATTCACTATTGTTGTCTCCTTCTCCTCACCATCTTTAAAAGAAAGAGCATCTCTTCATTTTTCATTAAGTAAGAGCACGCCAGATATATTAAGAAGCCGGTAAGAATCCCTCCACCGAGGAGAAAAATTTTCACCCCTTCGTTGCCTGAAATCGTCCAGTCTCCAAAGGAGCAGATGAAATAAGCCATGAGGCCCATAGGCAGGCTGCAGAAAAGAATTCGAAAAAGGGATCGTATGTTCCCCCCTATTTCCATCCCGCCCAATTTCGGATCCAACTTCCTGCACAGAAGGATCAAATTCAGAATCGATGAGAGGCTGGTGGCAAGGGCAAGGCCGGCATGCTTCAAAGGAGTGAAGAAGATAAAAGTGGCATTGAGAACAACATTGGCTATCAGGCAGATGATTGCAATCTTAAGGGGCGTCCAGCTATCCTGAAGCGAATAAAAGGCAGGGACAAGGGTCCTCACCCCGGCAATCGCCCAGAGGCCAACCGAATAGCATAATAGGGCTTTTGCCGTCATCACCGTTGCCTGGTAGTCAAAGAGACCTCTCTGGAAGAGGAGGTTGATAATGGGAGTCTTTAACGCGATCAACCCCACCATAGCAGGAATGCTGATAAAAGACGTAAGGCGGAAGGTGAAAGAGAGCGTCTTCTTCAACTCCTCCATCTTCCCCTGAGAGGCGAGTCCTGAAAGACTCGGCAGGGAAGCCATCCCGATGGCGATGGCAAATATTCCCAATGGAAATTCTAACAACCGGTCTGCAAAAAAGAGATAGGAAACGCTCCCTCCGGGAAGAAAGGAGGCGAAGATCGTATCGATGAAGACATTGAGCTGATAGACCGCTGTTCCGATCAGGCCCGGCACCATCAAAGCGCCGATCCGCTTGATGGCAGGATGCCCGAAATTAAAATTGAACCGGAAGGTGATCCCTTTCTGCCATAAAAAAGGAATCTGGAAGAGAAGCTGAATCACCCCTCCGGCAAGGACACCGACCGCAAGCGTCATGACCGGTTTTTGAAAGGAGTGATAGAAGAGAAAGACGGAAAGGATGATGGAGATATTAAGGAAGATGGGAGCGATGGCCGGAGCGAAAAAGTGTCGATAGGAGTTGAGAATACCCATGCAGAGGGCAAAGAGACCCATAAAGAAAAGATAGGGGAAGATGATCTGGTTGAGCGTGACGGTCATCTGAAACTTTTCTGGAATTCTCGCAAATCCAGGGGCGATGATCTGAATGATAACCGGGGAAAAGAGGATGCCTAAGAGCGTGACCAGGAGTAGCGCCAGCCCCATCAGGGTGAAAGCGGTATGGGTTACCTCTCTAATCTCCTCTTCTGAGCGTTGACGGAGGTATTCGGTATAAACCGGGATGAAGGAGATGGTCAGGGACCCTTCTCCTACCAGTCGCCTCCAGAGATTGGGAATTCGGAAGGCAACGAAGAAGGCATCGGCCGCCATCCCTGCCCCAAAGAAATGGGCGATGACCATATCTCTAAAAAATCCAAGGATACGGCTGAGGAGAGTCCCCATCCCTATGGTGGAAGCCGCTTTTGCAATTTTATGATTCTCGGTCATCATAATCTAAAAATCAGAGTATTAGTTTCAGTGTCAGTGGGTAGAATCTGCCAATAAACTAATGTTTTTTAAAAAAGCCTGTCATTCCGGCGAAAGCCGGAATCCAGCTCTTCTTATCCCGCCAAAGGCCAAACTGGATGCCCCCGTATCAAGCACGGGGCAGGCTCCTCAAGTCCGGCATGACAGAAAAGGCATGTTACTGCACTGCATGTTACTGCACTTGACACACGCTACCCTAAAATGTTAGAAAAATCAACAAGCTAAAAGAAAGGAGAGTCCATTTTGGCCATTCATCCATCAGCAATTAAAAGGGCAAAACAGAATGAGAAGAGGAGGGTTCGAAACCTCCATTTTGAATCGACGGTAAAGAGTTCGGTCAAGAAAGTCCGAGAAGCAATCGAAGAAAAGGATATTGAGGGCGCCAGGAAAGCCCTATTAAAGGCAATCCCACTCATTCAGAGAGGATGTTCAAAGGGCATCTTTCACAAAAACACCTCCGCAAGAAAGATCTCCAGGTTGACCCAAGCCGTCAATAGCCCGAAACCTGCTAAGTAGAGTCTGTCCATAAACTAAAGGTTTCCAGAAAGATCGTCATTCCGGCGAAAGCCGGAATCCAGTTCTTTCAATCCCGCCAAAGGCGGGACTGGATGCCCCCGTATCAAGCACGGGGCAGGCTCCTCAAGTCCGGCATGACGGAAAAAGACATTTATAAACAGACTCTAAGCAATAAAAGTCAATGGGCAATAGGTCAAGTTAAAGAAGCCCGTTTTGTTTTGGGCCGGCAGAGGTCGATGACCAGCTTCTCCATCAGAAGATTCTTCGGCCCTCGCCCCGTTTTAATGGCTAAATCTGTCTGGTGACACTTCAATATCCCTTCTCGCAAAGAGGTCTCCGAGAAGTTCCTCCCCTGCTCCATCAGCTTCTTCACATTCCAGGCCTGCATCCGGAGCGCTTTTGCCATCTCGTCAAGGTTTTTTCGGCTGGAGGTCGTCTCCTTCACCCTCCAGATATTCCAGTAGTGCTTTGACATCATGCCTAGGAGAAGAGGAACAGGATCGTCCTTCCTCTTCGGGGGCGGTTCTTCTTTCTTGAAGGGAATGGCCTTCGATTCCAATGCCTTTTCCAGGATGGTCAATGCCTTCTCCAGATTCTGCCGGCCGATCGCATCGGTTAAATCAAAAACCGTGCTGACCTTCACCTCTGAAGTGATCCCCTCCACATCAGAAAGTTCAATCTTTTTCTTGTTTCCGACGCTTAAAAAGATCTTCTCCAATCCATTATCAAGATCCTGGAGGCGATCTCCTATAACTTCGACGAGATAGCCGGCCGCCTCTTCAGAGATAAACTTCCCCTTCTCCTCCATTCTCTTTCTGATCCAGGAGACAAGCCCCCTGCCCTTCAGCCGGGGATATTCGTTCACTCTCCCGATCTTCTCTATCTCTTTCTGGTATCTTTTCCATGGTCCCGGAGTCTGGCCACACATGACCAAGCAGGTGGAGGGAGAAGGGTCCCGGATATACGGGAGGAACGCCTCTATATTCTCATCATCGAATTGATCCGCCTTTCGGACAAGAACAAACCGATATGGAGAAAACATCGGAAGAGTTTGGGCTGCTTGGACGATCTCTTGTCCGCTGTGCTCCTCTCCGTTGAAGAGATGAAGATTGAACCCCCTCTCCTTCACAGAAAGGGTCTGGTTCATCAATCTCCGGATCTCTTCCTCGATGAGGTAATCCTCTGAACCATAAAGGAAATAGATAGGAAAGGTTTCTGCCTTTAGCCTCGTCATAAATTAATTTTTTACCTTATTTCCCGACCGTATCGCAATAAGTTAAATTCCAATAACCAAATCTCAATTTCCAAACAATAACCAATAACCAATGAACCAATGACCAATGTTCGAAATAGAAATGCATATCATTAGCGATGTATTTTGAATTTTGGTGATTGGAATTTGGTTATTATTTGATTATTGGTGCTTGGTGTTTGCTTTTTCTGGCTTCCTTCATAGAGATCATACTCCAAGAGCCTGCATTCGATATTGGAATTGTAAAAGGAGATCCTTCTTTTTGTCCTCAATCCCACGCGTTTGGCAAGGTCGAGATTGCCGGTAAAAATATATCCACGGTATCCCTGGCATCGCTTCTTTAAAAAATCTCCGATCCCCTTGTAGATCTCCCTCAATGCCTCCCTCTCACCCATCCGTTCCCCATATTCGGGATTGAGGATTACGACACCCTCTCCATTGGGGACAGGGGTCTCTCCATATTGACAGATCCCGAAGTCAATCCACCGTTCCACCCCGGCGGTCTGTGCATTCTTCTTCGCTCCCTGGACGGCCTCTCCGCTCATATCCGTGGCAATAATCTTTCCATTGATCGCATCCCTCCCTGTCGCTCTTGCCTTGCGCCGTATCTCCTTCCAGGAGGATTCATCAAACCCCTTCAGGTGCATAAAACCAAAATTACTTCTCAACAGTCCCGGCGGCCTCCCAAGGCCAATCAACGCCGCCTCGATTGCAAGCGTCCCGCTCCCGCACATGGGGTTGATAAAGTTGCCATTTCCCCTCCAGCCGGTCGCCAGGACCACCCCTGCGGCCAGTGTCTCCTGCATGGGCGCCTTCAGTGGAATTTTCCGATACCCCCTTCTCGAAAGGGGCTCGCCGGAGGTGTCGACAAACAGCGAACCCGTCTCATTCTTCCAGAATAGATGAACGACCGTTCGATCTCTTTCCGACCCCGAATCCGGTCGCCGCCCGCGCACACTTTTTATTCGGTCCACAATGGCGTCTTTGATTTTCACATTGGCAAACCGTGTATCCTTAATGGTCGGGTTATCCACAGTCGAAGTCACGCAGAGGTAACCCTCTTCCTGGATCAAATCCTCCCATTTCATCGCAGACACCTCTCTATAAAGCTCGTCAGGATCTCTTGCTTTAAACCGCTCCAGAAAGAAAAGGATGCGATGCCCTGTCCGGACAAAAAGGTTCAATCTCATGGCGTCATCCATGCTCCCCTCTGTTTCGACGCTGGCAATACCTTCGGAGAGGACCGGGAATTCGAGTAAACAGAGCTCTTCCTCCAAAAAAGGAACGATGCCCTTGGCGCAGGTGATGACGATTCTGCTTTTTCTTCCCCAGACATCCATAATCGCCTCGTGCCTATAATATCATATTCGTCATCCAATTGCCTCCCCTTTTTGCGTTCTGTCTTGAGAAGAGGTAAAATATTCCTTGAGGGAAAAAGAATGGAACGCTGGCAAAGAGCGCTCTCCGAGAGCATCGCTTCTCTAAGTGAACTGGCCCGTTATATTCCAATAGACCCTAAATTACTCGGGCCTGTTGTGGCACGCTATCCCCTCCGGATCACCCGCTACTATTTAAGCCTCATCCGGGAGAGGGACGATCCGATCGGGCGGCAGTGCATACCTGACCGGTGTGAATTGGAACAGGATGACCTTTCCATCGATCCTCTCAATGAAGGAGGGCTCACCCCTGTGCCAGGGCTGATCCACCGTTACCCCGACCGGGCCGTCCTACTGGTCTCTTCCGTCTGTCCGACCCTGTGCCGGTTCTGCACGAGAAAAAACAGGACGGGAGAAGATGGGAGTTTAATAAATCAGAACTCATTGGAAGCTGCTCTGGAGTATATCGAAAGAAGACCTGCCATCCGGGATGTCATACTCTCAGGCGGCGATCCCCTGCTGCTGACCGACAATGAACTGGAAAAGATCCTCATCAGGCTTCGTAAAATCCCCCATCTTGAGATTCTCAGGCTCCATACCCGCGCCCCTGTCACACTGCCTGACCGCATCACCTCCCGGCTCTGCCGGATATTGAAACGATATCACCCTCTCTACGTCAATACCCAATTCAATCATCCCCTGGAAATCACGCCTGAGTCGACAAAATCCTGTGCTATGTTAGCGGATGCGGGCATCCCGCTCGGAAATCAGACCGTCCTGCTCAAAGGGGTCAATGATGATCCGGGAATGATGAAACAACTGATGCAGAAACTCCTGACCATCAGGGTTCGTCCTTATTACATCCATCAGATGGACCTGGTAAAAGGAACAGGCCATTTTCGCACTCCTGTTCAGAAAGGATTAACCATTATGGCGGGATTAAGGGGGCACACCTCGGGCATGGCAACCCCTTCCTATGTCATCGACCTGCCCGGAGGCAAGGGAAAAGTCGCCCTCCTCCCCGAGGATGTAAGGAGGCAGGGGCAGACGTTCTTTCTGCGTAACTATCTGGGTGAGATCACCGAATATGCGGATAGCAAAGAGGAATAAATTGCTAACCAAAAATATTTGAAATTTTACAGACTTGTCATCCTGAACTCGTTGATTCACATTCGTTCATCACTTCGTGACAGGATCTCACCCTTTGGACAAAACGAGATGCTGAACCAAGTTCAGCATGACACCATTTGTTTTCAAGTGTTAGAGATAAATTCTCAGACTTTAATGTGTAAGAATCTAATGGTTAAATGCTAATTTAACATTTTGCATTGATCACTTCTTTAAAGTTCTTCAGGGGTAAAAGCCACGACTTCATCGATCTTTGTGGCATTCAATAATACCATCGCCAGCCGGTCCACTCCCAGCGCGATTCCCGCAGAGGGTGGCATTACGTCCAGTTCGGCTAAAAACTTTTCTGGTATTGGATAAATCTCTTTTCCTAACGATCGGCGGATATCAATCTCTGACTCAAAGACTTTCCGTTGCTCCTCCGCATCAACCAATTCTGAGAACGCATTGGCGATCTCCAGGCCTCCCAGATAGAGCTCAAAACGTTCTGCTACGGTGGGGTCATCTCTCTTTAAGCGCGCCAAAGACCTGCGTTCAGGAGGATAATCATAAAGAAAGGTGGGTTTTCCGATTCCGAGCCTGGGTTCGATATCCCGAACCATGACTTCATCGAAAAGGTCCTGCCTGAGAGCCTCCTTCGCTGAAATCTTCGCATATTGATGAAACGCCTCTTCCACAGTCATCTTCTCCCACGGAGACGCAAGAGAAATCCTATGGCCACGAAAAGTCACACACTCTCTCTGTCCGATTCCAACCGCCAGGCTTTGAATCAATGCTTCACACTCGTCCATGAGAGCCAGATAGTCGCTCCTCACCCGATACCATTCCAGAAGGGTGAACTCAGGGATGTGCTGACTTCCTCTCTCCCCCTCTCTCCAGCAACGGCAGATCTGAAAGATCTTCTCATAGCCGGCGGCGAGCATTCGCTTCATACAGAGTTCCGGAGAGGCATGAAGAAACCATCTGCCTGAGGGGACGGCATCGACATGGGATTCAGGGGCGGGAGCTGGAATGCGATGAGGGGTCTCCACTTCGAGGTAGCCCCTATCGCTGAAGAACTGTCTTGCCTTCCGTATGATTCTTGCCCTCTGCTCAAGGGCGGCCTTTCGCCTGGCCAATGGCCAGTTCTTTGGGTAGGAGCAATTTAAATGGTCCACAGATGAAGATAACTCTCACTGTTTTGGCAATAGAGGAATGGGTTAAGGTTACGGTGACGAAGCCCGTATCGTATTGCGGTAAAGGTTACGTTTAAACAATAAACCACGAAAGACGTAACCTGTTATGAACGAAACGGGCCTCATGACCCTTGCCGAAAGACGTAGTTTGATTTTCTACTTTCCTATTCTTTCACCCGGGTTGAATATTCGCCGTTTCGGGTGTCAATGGTGATCAACTCACCCTCCTGGACAAACGGTGGAATACGCAGTTCGTATCCTGTCTCAACGGTGGCGGGTTTGTAATCGGCCTTTGAGGTATCGCCTTTGACCCACATCTCCGTCTTGATCACCCTGAGATTGACAAAGTTCGGAAGGTCCACGCCAATCGCTTTCTCCCTGAACATCAATACCTTCACGTTCAAATTGTCAATGAGATAATTTTTTGAGTCTCCCAGCGCATCCTCATTGATGATGATCTGTTCATAGGTCTGATTGTCCATGAAATAGTAATGATCCCCCTCTCTGTAGAGATACTGCATGGGCCTCTCTTCCAATGAAGCGGGCTCAAACGTATCTCCCTCACGATAGGTTCGATCGATCGTCATGCCGGTGATCATATTTTTAAGTTTGGTCCGGTAAAGGGCCTGGCCCTTGCCAGGTTTGGAGAATTCAAACGCCGTAACGATGTAGGGGTCATTATCGATTGCGACCTTCAACCCCTTTTTTAAATCCGAAGCCGTATACATAATTCATCCTTCCCTTTCCATAAACCACGAATAGAACGAATGACATGTTCAAAAATCATAAAAGAACCGATTGCGAATCCGCTCAGCCATAAACCTTGCCAGTGATTGGATGGCCGCCGCCTTATTCGATTCGCTGACGAGAATATTGTTGGAGGTGCGATACACCCTGCTGTCGGAAAGATCCTTCTCCACCCAGAGGATCTCTCCGGTCTTCTTCCTTAAGGTCAAATCGATGACCACCGTAGTCTGGTATTCGAGGGCGATTCCGGATCGGTCATAGGAGACCGAATAGATCTGAAAGGACTTGATCACTCCCTCCAGAACCGAATCTGCCTCATTCCGTCCCGCCACCTTCACCCTCCGGTCCTGAATAAACTCTCTTAAAAAACCCTGTGTGAAAGGGACCTCAATGCCAGGCTCAAAGGTCTGGTTGACAAAGGTGGGAACGGCAAGAGAGGTAATGCCAGGAGGAAGGTGCGTCTCCTTGCCTACCATCTGGTAACCACAACCTGTTGCCAACAAAAACACACTTTGCAACACCAATAACTTCCTAATTATACTTAACATAAGTGGGTACGCTCTAAATTCGAAGCACGAAATCCGAAATTCGAAACAATATCAAATGACCAAAATTTAAATGTTTTAAACAAAAAAGTTTAGAGAATTCGGATATTTTAAATTCGGATTTGTTTCGGATTTCGATATTCGTATTTCGAATTTTCTAACAAACAATATTGACCAGTTTCTGAGGCACGAGGATCACCCGTTTGATCGCTTTGCCCTCAACCAGTTTTTGAATCCTCTCGCTCTTCAAGGCCCAGGCCTTGATCTCTTCCTCTCCATAAAAGGCGGGCACCGTGATGCGGTCTCTCACTTTTCCATTGACCTGGACAACGATCAAAACCTCATCCTCCAGAACCGCCTCCGGATCATAATCAGGCCAGGCCCTCTTAACGACGAACTCCTTATTCCCCAAAGCCTCCCAAAGTTCCTCGGCGAAGTGAGGAACGAATGGCGAAAGCAGAATCATGGTCGTCTCAATCGCCTCCTTCATCAAGCTCCTTGAGGTTTCATCATCCAGGTCCTTGACCTCCGAGGCATAGATCTCGTTGACCAGTTCCATGATCGCGCTGATGGCCGTGTTGAAATGAAATCGCTCGATATCCTCTGTCACCTTCTTGATCGTCTTATGGGTCTTCTGACGAAGGAGCTTTGCATCACCCTCTGCCGGAGTTCCAAAAGGAGGGGAAGCCACATTCCGGAGTCTGGAATTCTGCTCAAAAAAGAGTCTCCAGACCCGGTTAAGAAAACGGAAGGAACCCTCCACCCCTTGATCGCTCCAGTCCAGATCCTTCTCGGGCGGAGCGGCAAAGAGGCAGAAGATCCTTGCAGTATCGGCGCCATACTTTTCGACCAGATACTCAGGATCGACGACGTTCCGCTTCGACTTTGACATCTTCTCAAGCCTTCCCACTGTAATCTGAACGCCACACTTGCGACAGCGAAAACCTTCTCCCTCCCTTTCCACCTCATCGGGGAAGAGATATCCATCCCTGGGACACTCGAGAACCTCTTTGCAGACCATCCCCTGAGTGAGGAGATTGGTAAAGGGCTCTTCGACGCTCAGCCACCCCATCTCCTTCAGGACACGGGTGAAGAACCGTGAATAGAGGAGATGGAGAATCGCATGTTCAATGCCGCCGATATATTGATCCACAGGCATCCAGTAATCGACCCTCTTCCTATCAAGCGGTCCCTCGTGATAGTCAGGGCAGGCAAACCGGTCAAAATACCATGAGGATTCGACAAAGGTGTCCATGGTATCCGTCTCCCTGCAACCCGCTCCGCCGCATTTCGGACATCTCACCTCCACAAACTCCTTTGCGCCTACCAGAGGCGATTCCCCCATGCCGGTCACTTCCACATTGGACGGAAGGACGACAGGAAGGTCTCTTTCCGGAACAGGAACAGTTCCGCACTTTTCACAGTAGATAATGGGAATGGGCGCTCCCCAGTAGCGCTGTCTCGAAATCCCCCAGTCCCTTAACCGGTAACTGATCTTCTTGCCGCCCAATCCTTTCTCCTCGAGATGCTTCGCGATCGCCTCCCTCGCCTTCAGGCTGCCCATTCCATTAAACTTCCCTGAGTTGACTAAAAAACCTTCTCCCTCATAGGCTTCGGTCATCGTTTCTCCATTCAGGATTTGATCTGCCGGTTGAATGACAACGATGAGGGGAAGCCCATACTGCTTGGCAAATTCGAAATCTCTCTGGTCATGTGTGGGAACAGCCATCACTGCGCCCGTCCCATATTCCATCAGGACAAAGTTGGCAACGAAGATGGGCATCCTCGCCTCTGTCATCGGGTTGAGGCAATAGCCCCCCGTGAAAACACCCTCCTTCTCCGTCGTGGGAGCCGTCCTTTTCATCCGGTCCTGCCGTTTCATTTTCTCGACAAAGTCCCTTACCGTTTTCTCCTGAGAGGTCCCCTTTGAAAGGGTGAGGGCCAGCGGATGTTCCGGAGCAAGGCTCATAAAGGTGGCGCCGAAGACTGTGTCCTGCCGGGTGGTGAAAACCTTAATCGCTTCCTTCGAATTCTCCAATGGGAAAAGGATCTCCGCGCCGATCGATTTTCCGATCCAGTTCCTCTGCATCGTGAGGACCCGCTCCGGCCATCCGGGAAGTTTCTCGCACCATTCCAGCAGGTCCTCCGCATAATCCGTGATCTTGAAGAACCACTGCTCCAGTTCCTTCTGTGTGACACCCGGGTCATCGGCATGGCCCCGCCAGCAGGTCCCATCAGCCATCACCTGCTCATTGGCCAGAACGGTCTTGCAGATCTCACACCAGTTGACCGTGGACCGTCTCTTATAGGCCAGCCCCTTCTCATACATCTTCAGGAAGAAGAGCTGTTCCCATTGGTAATACGAGGCATCGCATGTGGCAAATTCCCGATCCCAGTCATAACTGAAGCCCATTCGCTTCAACTGCCTCTTCATATACTCGATATTCTCATACGTCCATTTGGCGGGATGGACGCCATGTTCGATGGCCGCATTCTCCGCAGGCATGCCAAACGCATCCCAGGCCATGGGATGAAGGACATTAAACCCCTTCATCTTCTTGTAACGGGCAACCACGTCGCCGATGGAGTAATTCCGGACATGGCCCATATGGATCTTGCCCGATGGATAAGGAAACATCTCAAGAAGGTAATACTTCTTCCTGTTCTCATCCTCCGTCACCTTAAAAAGCTTCTGATCCTCCCAGACCCTCTGCCACTTCTCTTCGATCTCTTTCGGGTTATATTTCTGGTTCATGCCCTTCTCCACTTGATCATCCCTCGCCCCTCGTCTCTCGCCCATCGTATAGGGGTCATCCTCTCATCATCCTCCGGATTCTTAGCCTTAACGCGTTGAGTTTGATAAATCCCTCCGCATCCTTCTGGTTGTAAACAGCATCCTTCTCGAAGGTTGCAAACGCCCCATGATAGAGGGACTTCTCTGACTTACGCCCGATCACCGTGCAATTCCCTTTGTAAAGCTTGAGGCGAACCGTGCCCGTCACATCTTTCTGCATCTCATCGACTGCGTTCTTCAGGACTTCCATCTCCGGCGAAAACCAGTAGCCATAGTAGATGAGTTCAGAAATCTTCGGGATTAGACTGTCTTTGAGGTGCATCACCTCTCTGTCCATTGTGATCGATTCGATTGCCCGGTGAGCAACATGGAGAATCGACCCTCCCGGGGTTTCATAAACCCCTCTGGCTTTCATCCCGACATAGCGATTTTCGACCATATCCACCCGGCCGATCCCATTTTTGCCTCCAAGCTCATTCAGCCGAGCCAACAGGTTTGCGGGCGAGAGGGATTTGCCATCCACACGGACCGGGATCCCGTCCTCGAAGTCGATTTCAACTATGGTGGGACGGTCTGGCGCCTTTTCAGGAGAGACGGAAAGCAGGAACATATCTTCCGGCGGCTCAGACCATGGATCCTCGAGAATCCCGCCCTCGAAACTGATGTGCAAAAGGTTTCGGTCTGTTGAGTAAGGCTTCTCCTTGCTCACCGGAATGGGTATGCCATTGTCCCGGGCATAAGTCATCAACTCCTCGCGCGATTTGAATTCCCATTGTCTCCAGGGCGAAATAACCTTGATATAGGGATTGAGGGCGTAATAGGTCAGCTCAAATCGCACCTGGTCATTCCCTTTGCCGGTTGAGCCATGAGCCACAGCATCGGCCCCCTCGATCTGTGCAATCTCAACCTGCCTCTTTGCGATCAGGGGCCTTGCAATGGAAGTCCCCATCAGGTAGGTCCCCTCATAGACAGCATTGGCCTTTAACGCCGGAAAGACATAATCCCTTACAAACTCCTCCCGGAGATCTTCGATATAGACCTTGCTCGCACCCGTTGAGATCGCCTTCTCCTCCAGATGGTCCAGTTCTTCTGCCTGCCCGACATCCGCAGTAAAGGCAATCACCTCGCATCCGAACTCATTCTTCAGCCACTTCAGAATGATAGAAGTATCCAGTCCCCCGGAATACGCCAGAACCACCTTTTTAACTTCACCCTTCATAAAACCCCCTTCTATTTCGGAATTCGGAATTTTAATTCCGCACCTGCGGCAGGCACAATCCGCATTCCGCAATTAAGTTACGCCCTCAAACACTTCTTCCAGCGCAGATATCATCCGATCCACTTCCCCTTCGGTCACGATCAATGGGGGCAAAAACCGGAGGACATTGCCCGCAGTGCAATTGATGAGGAATCCCTTTTTCATCATCTTCTTGACGATCTCCGCTCCTTCGAATTTCAGTTCCATCCCAAGGATCAACCCTCTTCCTCGAACATCCTGAACGAAAGGAAATGTCTTCTTCACCTCCTCGAGTCTGGAGAGAAAATATTCTCCTACTCTCCGGCAATGATCCAGCATCCCTTCCTCCAAGATCGCACTCAGAGCAGCCACCCCTGCTGCCGTAGCCAACGGGTTTCCTCCGAAAGTCGAGGCATGATCTCCCGGCTCAAAGCTTTTTGCAATCTCGTCCCTGATCAACAGGGCTCCGATGGGAACTCCGCCGGCTAACGACTTGGCCACAGTGAGTAAGTCCGGTTTCATATCCTCATGTTCATAGGCAAAGAGTTTTCCAGTTCTTCCCATCCCCACCTGAACCTCATCCAGGATGAGGAGAATTCCCTTCTCATCGCAGATATCCCGTAGTCCTTTTAGATAACCCCCCGAAGGGATGTTCACCCCTCCTTCGCCCTGAATCGGCTCCAGCAGAACGGCACAGGTCTTGGCATCAATCGCCTCTCTCGCGGCCTTCAAGTCATTAAAAGGAACATAGTTAAAACCGGGCATGAGAGGCCCATAGCCTTTGTGATACTTTTTTTGAGCCGTGGCCGTCAAAGTGGCGAGTGTTCTTCCATGAAAGGAATTTTCCATGGTGATCACTTCGTATCGGTCCTCTCCGATCTTCTCCTTCGCATATTTTCTTGCGAGTTTCAGCGCTCCTTCATTGGCCTCTGCCCCGCTGTTGCAGAAAAAGACCTTGCCGGCAAAAGAGTGTTTACAGAGGAGAGAAGCCAGTTCGATCTGGGGTTCGATGTAGTAGAGATTGGAAACATGGATCAGTTTCTCCGCCTGAGCCTGAATCGCCTTAACCACTTTCGGATGACAATGGCCCAGATTGCAAACCGCCAGCCCCGCAAAAAAATCTAAGTATTCCTTACCGTTGAGATCCCAGACCTGCGTCCCCTTTCCCCTTACCAAAAGGATGGGGTAACGGTTATAGGTATGGGCAATATACTGTTCCGATAACATCATCAAGGTTTGAGAATCCATAAGCACCTCATAACAAGAAAATACGAAATCCGAATATCGAATTTCGAAACAAATTAAAAATTCAAATGTTCAAAATTTTAAACTCCCCGTTTTGGAATTGATATTTTAAAAAATTCGTGCTTGTTTCGGATTTCGTGCTTCGAATTTCGAATTTCATTCCTTCATGATCTGCGTCCCTATTCCCACATCCGTGAAAATTTCCAACAGGACGGCGTGCTCGACAGTCCCATTGATGATATGGGTTTTATTCACTCCGTCTTTTAGGGCATCGAGACAACAATTCACCTTCGGGATCATCCCTGAGGAGATGATCTTCTGCGAAATCAACTCCTTCGCCTGCTTGACATCAAGGGAGGGGATCAACTGTTTCTTCTCATCCATCACCCCTTCCACATCGGTCAACAGGATCAGCTTCTCAGCTTTTAGCGCCGAGGCAATCTTTCCTGCCACAAGATCGGCGTTGATATTATAGGTCTCGCCCTCTTCCCCCACGCCAACCGGTGCGATCACCGGAATAAAATTCTCTTTTTCCAGGGATTCGATCACTTCGGGATGGATCGCCTTCACCTCGCCCACCATCCCGATATCAATCATTTCAGGATCCTTATCCTTGCCGGCACTTCTCGTCAATTTCAACTTTTTGGCAAGGATGAGGCTTCCGTCCTTTCCGCTCAATCCGACCGCCTTTCCTCCCTGCTGATTGATCAGGGCGACGATCTCCTTGTTCACTTTTCCAGCAAGGACCATCTCCACCACATCCATCGTCTCCCTGTCCGTCACCCTCATCCCTTCCACAAACTCCGACTTCTTTCCCAATCGGGCCAGCATCTCACCAATCTGGGGACCGCCCCCGTGGACAACGACCGGGTTCAGGCCGATATATTTGAGAAGGATGACATCAAGAGCAAAACTTCTTTTGAGCCCCTCTTCCTCCATGGCGCTTCCTCCATATTTGATCACAATGGTCTTGTTATAAAACCGCCGAATATAAGGAAGCGCTTCCACGAGCACCTTAGCTTTATCGATTGGGTTTTCCATGATTTGTACCCTCTTTATTTAAAATGTTGAGAATTGATTGCGGAATGTCGATTGCGGATTGTGGAGGGAAAAAGTAAAATTCGAAATCCGCATTCCGAAATCCGAAATCGTCATAGGATAAACCGGCTCAGATCCTCATCCTCGACAAAATCCTTCAGTTTTTCTCTCACATACTTGGCATCGATCACCATCGTCTTCCCGCTCATCTCGGGTGCGTCGAACGAAATCTCATCCAGCAACCTCTCCATGATGGTATAGAGGCGTCTGGCGCCGATGTTCTCCGTTCTCTCATTGATGAGGGCTGCCATCTCCGAAATCTCCTCAATGGCATCCCTTTCGTACTTCAGCCCCACCGACTCTGTCTCCATCAGGGCGGTATACTGCTTGATCAGGGCATTCTCCGGCTCTGTAAGAATCCGGATCAAATCCTCCTTCTTTAGCGAATCGAGTTCCACCCGGATCGGAAACCTTCCCTGAAGCTCGGGAATGAGGTCCGAGGGTTTTGAAACATGGAAGGCCCCGGCTGCGATGAAGAGGATATGGTCGGTCTTGACCACTCCATATTTCGTCGACACAGTCGTCCCCTCCACAATAGGCAGAAGATCTCTCTGAACCCCTTCTCTTGAGATATCCGGCCCATAAGTGGACTCCCTTCCGGCGATCTTGTCTATTTCGTCAAGAAAGATAATGCCGGACTGTTCCACCCGGTCAATGGCCTGCTTGATCACCGTATCCATATCAATCAACCTCTGGGCCTCCTCCTGAGAGAGAACCTGGAGAGCCTCCGGGACCTTCACCTTTCTCTGCTTCTTCTTTTTTGGGAAGAGGCTCCCGAACATCTCTTTGATGTTGATATCCATCTCCTCCATTCCCGAAGCGGTGAAGATCTCCACCATGGGCAAATTCCGGTCCATCACCTCGACTTCCACATACTTTTCGTTTAACTTTCCCGTTCTCAGCAGCTTCCGGAGTTTTTCCCGCGTCTCTTTCGAATCCTCACCCTCTTTCGGAACACCTTTCCTTGATGTCGGAAGAAGCAGGTCCAAGAGCCTCTCTTCGGCAATCTCCTCCGCCTTCTGCTGGACCTTTCGGGTCTCTTCAGCCTTGACCATGTTCACCGCCTGATCGGTCAGGTCACGGACCATGGACTCCACATCCCTGCCCACATAACCCACCTCTGTAAATTTCGAGGCTTCAATCTTCAGAAAAGGAGCCTGGGCCAGCCTGGCCAACCTCCGCGCGATCTCTGTCTTTCCAACCCCTGTGGGGCCGATCATAATGATGTTTTTTGGCGCAATCTCGTCCCGGAGAGGCTCGGGGATCTGCTGCCGTCTCCAGCGGTTCCTCAGCGCAATGGCGACAGAGCGTTTGGCGTCCTTCTGTCCGATGATATACTTATCCAGCTCCAAAACGATTTCCCGTGGCGTAAAGGTTTTATTCATAGCTCCTCAAGGATGATACGGTCATTGGTGTAGATGCAGATCGAGGCCGCAATCTTCATCGCCTCCTCGGCAATGGCTCTCGCATCCAATTCTGAGAACTGGATCAGGGCTTTGGCCGCGGCATGGGCATAAGGGCCGCCGCTCCCGATGGCCGTCACCCCGTCGTCCGGTTCAATGACATCTCCGTTGCCGGAGATCACCAGGGAATGCTCTTTGTCCGCAATGATGAGCAGGGCTTCGAGCCTCCTCAGTATCCGGTCGGTCCTCCAATCCTTGGCCAACTCCACTGCCGCCCTGAGCAGGTTCCCGTTATACTGCTCCAACTTCTCCTCAAACTTGGCAAAGAGAGTGAAGGCATCTGCTGTGGCGCCTGCAAACCCGGCAAGGACCCTGTCCTGATAGATCCTTCGAACCTTTCTCGCTGTGTGCTTCATCACGGTATGCTCAAGGGTGACCTGCCCGTCCCCTGCCATAACCACCTTCCCTTTATGACGAACACATAGAATCGTCGTCCCTTTTATATTAACCATCGCATCCCCCTCTTGCCGTCTCATCGTCCATCGTCCATTGTTCATCGTTCATTGTTCATCGTCCCTCGTCCCTCGTCTATCGTCTCTCGTCTTTCGTCTCTCGTCTTTCGTCTCTCGTTTACTTCTTCCTTGGCTTACTAAAACTCCTCGGGTGCGCCTTATCGTAAACCTCCATCAACTTGCCCGGGCTGAGATGGATATACCTCTGGGTTGTGGAGAGGCTGGCATGCCCCAGCATCTCCTGAATTTCCCGGATATCTGCCCCCCCATCCAGAAGATGTGTGGCAAAGCTATGGCGCAGGCTATGAGGACTCACCTTTCGGACAATGCCCGAAGCCCTCGTATACTTCTTGATCAGTCTTCCAACGCTTCGGCTGGTCAGTCTTCCTCCCCTCAGGTTGACGAAGAGGGGGGCTTCGCCCTCCGGATCTCCTCTCTGATCCAAATAAACCCTGAGCGCCTCCACAGCCTTATTTCCAATGGGGACAATCCGTTCCTTTCTACCCTTCCCCATAACCCTTACGATCCCCAGATGGAGATCCAGATGCTTTAAATTGAGCCCCACCAGTTCTCCCACTCTCAATCCGCTCGAATAGAGAAGCTCCAGGATGGCACGGTCCCTCAAACCGCTCTTCTTCGCCTTTGCCTCGGAGACCTTCTTTAAAGGCCTATCAGGTGATTCCATGAGCCGGAAAGCCTCATCCACGGTAAGGGTGGCAGGCAGAGGTTTTTCCACCTTGGGCGTCGAGACCGCCTTGGCCGGATTGGAAGAAACCAGTTTTTCCCTCACCAGATATCTGAAAAACGATCGGAGAGTGGAAACCTTTCTCGCAATCGAACTCTTTTTATTCTTTCGATGAAGAACGCTGAGGTATTTCCGGATGACGATCCGGTCCACCTTCTCCCATTCCGGCCTTCCCAACGGGGAAAAAACCTCATCCTGACTCTTTAAAAAATTCTCAAATTCGTTTAGGTCTACCTGATAGCATCGGCAGGTGTGGGGAGAGGCATTCCTCTCTCCAGAAAGATAATGAATAAATTGTTGGATGAAGTCATCCTGCCCTTTTGAAATCGCCCCCATTCTACCTGCCTGAAATGACGTAACTTACAAAAAGGTTGCTGAAAGCATTTTTATAACACAAATTCTTAATTTATCAATAGGATTTTAATGCAACCCATCAATTTTCTTTCACTTTTTATGCGAGCGAAAATTAATATTCATGCGCTTATTTTCTCATTGACATTTTAAACCATTTTTGTATAAACTTCATAACACAAACACTATCTTTTAAGAAAAGGAGGTGAGAGGGATGGCAGAGCCAAGGGTTGCAAGGGTAACAGAAATTATTTCAGGTTCTCCGAAGGGGTTTGATGAAGCCGTTAAGATCGGGTTTGCAAGGGCAACAAAAACCTTGAGGGGAATTACAGGACTGCGAGTGGTTGACTTTCGTGTGGCTGTTGAGAATTCAAAAATTACTGAATACCGTGTAAGAATGGAGGTTATCTTCGTCCTCGAAACATAAGGAGGCCATTTTTTAAAAAAAACCCTATCCCTTTTCGAGTCGAATCTCCTCATTAGGGATAGGGCTATTTTTTTACGAGCTTCGCCCTATTTCAGTCGTAACCTCTCCTTCATAACAGTTGTTAATTCCTCCTGATCAATCGTTGCGGTTCCCACCTTTCCTACCACAATTCCGGCTGCATGATTGGCCAGTTCCGCCGCCCTTCTGATGCCGGCTCCCGCTCCTAATGCAAGAGCCATCGTCCCGATTACCGTATCTCCGGCGCCGGTCACATCATAAACCTCCCTTGCCTCTGTCGGCACAAGACAAGGTTTCTGATGGGGTTCAAAAATGGCCATCCCGTCCTCTCCCCGTGTGATCACCAGCGCTTCGCACTTCAACCTTTTCAAAAGAATCCTGCCCGCCCTATTTAAAGATGCCTCATCCGTGATAGAAATCCTCGAAGCCGAACTTGCCTCCCCTGTATTGGGTGTCACGACGGTCGCCCCTCTGTAAAAAAAGAAATTCTTTATCTTCGGATCGACCATCACAAACTTCCCTGTCTGCCGTGCTTCCCGAATGACGTCTTGAACCAGGCCCCTTGTCAGAAGACCTTTTCCGTAATCGGAAAGGATGACTCCATCAAAACTCTTTATATTCCGCTTCAAATATTCAGAGAGACTTCTAATCGTGGAGAGCTTCGGGTGTCGGGTCGTCTCACGATCGATGCGGACTAATTGCTGGTGGTGGGCGATGATCCGGGTCTTGACCGTCGTCTGTCTTGCTGGCTCAATCGATACTCCGCTTCGTTCAATTCCCATCTCGCTCAGTCTTTTAAGCACCTTCTGGCCCATCTCATCATCGCCTATAACACCGCAAAGGGAAGCTTTCCCCCCGAGGGAATGGATATTATTCACCACATTGGCTGCCCCTCCGAGGAGAAAGGTCTCCTTCTCCACCACCACCACCGGAACAGGAGCCTCAGGCGAGATTCGGGAGACGTCTCCCCAGATGAACCGGTCCAACATGATATCACCCAAGACCAAAATCCTGACCCCTGAAAACCTTTTGATAATCCTCTCGAACATCGACTTCTCCCTTTTAAATTGTCAATGATAATAGCTAACCAAAAATATTTGAAATTTCTCAGTCTTGTCATCCTGAACTTGTTGATTCACATTCGTTCATCACTTTGTGCCAGGATCTCACCCTTTGTACAAAACGAGATGCTGAACCAAGTTCAGACAACAGTAGGGTTTAAGATGTTAGAGATGAATTCACAGCCTAATTGAGTATTGGTAATTGACTATTGATCATTTCATGTTTTTAAAGAATTCCACCGTTCTTCTAAGCCCCTCCTCAATTCTGACCCTCGGATCATAATTCAATATCGCTTTCCCCCGTTTGGTGTCGGCAAGAGAGTGCCTCACATCTCCTTTCCTCGGTTCCTCATAGAGAGGCAATATATGCGAACCAATAACATCCTGAAGAATTTTTAACAACTGATTTAAAGATACCCTCCTGCCACAGGCGACATTGACCACCTCCCCCTGAGTTCGCTCTGCATCCATCGCCAGAAGATTGGCGTGGACCACATTGTCGATATACGTGAAGTCCCGGGACTGTTCTCCATCGCCGAAGATGACCGGAGGACGATCCGAGATCAGGGCATCGATAAACTTCGGGATGACAGCGGAATAAATGGAATTGGGATCCTGTTTCGGACCAAAAATGTTGAAATATCTCAGCGAGATCGTCTCCAACCCGTAAAGTTGAAAAAAGAGCCGGCAATACTGCTCTCCGATAAACTTCTGCAATGCATAAGGCGAAAGGGGATTGGGAACCATCTCCTCTTTCTTGGGCAGGGTAGGAGTATCCCCATAGGCTGAAGAGGAGGCCGCATAGATCACCCGTCTCACCCCTGCGTCTCTTGCCGCAATGAGAAGATTTAAGGTCCCCCCCGTATTCACAGAATGGGAGGTCAGGGGATCCTCAACCGAACGCTGGACCGATGGAAGGGCCGCCTGATGAAAAACATATTCGATCCCCTCCACGGCCTTCTCGCAGGTGATCAGGTCACAGATGTCCCCTTCGATCATCTCAAGGAAGGGATAAGCCTCCTCAAAGACCAAATTCTCCCTCTTCCCCGTCGATAAATTATCGAGCACGCGAACCCGATGACCCGCCTTGAGCAATGCCTCCGTCAGATTCGACCCAATAAACCCCGCTCCTCCGGTCACCAATACCTTCGCCATCCCTTGTTCCTTTCTGGTTTATTCTTTCTCGAATCATTTCATTTTACAACATCTTATTCAAATCCTCTTCAACGAATCAAGCCTAAAAAGAAATCTCTCTTAATGCCTCACTCTTCCATGGATTCTCTCCGAGATCCGGTGGGGATTCTGGAGAAAATCTTATAGCGGATACCTCAACTTGTTGGCAAACTAAAAGGATGATCCCGTATATCAAGGGTGATTCTACAAATGGACAATGTTACCCTTACCCTTAAAAATATGAACCATCCGCTTGATAAGATTTTCGGAGGAATTCCTGCCGGATCTCGGAGCTCCCCGACGCTTCAGCGAGGCATTACGATCCTTCCCTTTGACCTTTGCTCTTTTATCTACCTTTTCGGCTGTAAAGGGCAAAATAGAAAAAATAACGCTCCATCTCCTGTAATTGAGAGTGATATTCCTCCCCGCCCAGAACCGCGTCACAAAAAACCTCATGTAACCGGGTAATTTCTTTTAGCCGATGACGCCACCTTGCATCAGACATCGTCAAATAGAAAAGCTCCAATGCCCTTTCCACGGCAGACCAGAAGAGTTTCTCATCTCTCCCCTGCCATCGAACGGCCCTGCCGATCTCGCTTCCGATATTCGCGAATTGCTCCGCCAAGGAAAGTTTCTGCCATCTACCGTTAGATAACTCTTTGTGTTGGAAATCCATTTCAGGTCTTGATGAACCTTTCTACAATTTCCTTGACCCTCTTTTGAATCTGAGGGATCTCTATTCCCCTCGACCGATTACCCTGTGACGGCTTTAAATTAATGACAGAATCAAACTCAATAAATTCCTCATCTTTCTTTTGTGGATAGAGATTAATTCCCCAGAGATGTTCCTGCTTCGAACCTGAACTTAAAAGAATGGCTTCTTCATCGGCGTGCAACTCTCCCCCAACAGCCATAATTTCCTTTTCGATATCCACCACTCCCTTCACCATATCCCCAAAGCCCTCTTCTCCTATCCTTATTAATTCTTTTATATCAATATTTTTTTCAACTATTTTTGCTTTCATCCTTTATTTCCTTTTTTATCCATCAATTTCGCAGCCTTTTTCAAGAAGAAATTCTGCAAGATTATTTCCAGCTGGCCCCGTAACACCTATCATTTGTGGCATTCACCCTTCTGATAGATTTTCAAAAAAATTTGCAGTCTTTGGAAGGCAGGGAGAAATATTTCCCTTCGAGATGTAAAAGGGAGTTCTTCCTATCTTGCATATGGGGACGGAAAGACTAAGAGAATGAACGGCTTTCAGTGTTGTAGCGCTCTTGCCAAAACCATCGATACCGATGATGGAAATACGAACAGGCTCCATCTAAATAACCCTTTTATAAACAATGACCCCATCCATCCCCTTGCCTTCAAACCGATGGAGTTCAATAAAATCTCTTTTGATCATCTCAGCCACCTCAGGATCATGGATGGTTTCTCTCTCCCGAATGACTAAATAGAGAATATTACGCTCCCTCATCAAACCCATCACCTTTTCTATCCTCTCTTTATCTAAAACGATACGCTCAAAGCTTCCATCCGCATAGTAGGCCACACGAGGGATCGTTGTAAATAATATTTGCCCCTTCCCGATCTGATTCTTTATCCAATTCCCTGCCCATTTTTCGGGTAAACGTTCGTATCGTTGAGGCTTTAGGGTCTTTGGAAGGATTACGGAAAATATCAGGACGAATAGTATGGTCCAGACAATCATAGACTCTTTTTTCGACCACACCTTCAAAAATAAACGAGAGGAGACAATCTTGTTACAAACCCAATGATGGATAACGACAAAACCCTCTCCGACCCAATAAATCGAAAATAGCACCAACGGCAAGACATGTCTTCCGCTAAAATAAACTGCTGGATTCGTCCCTCTCTCGCCCCATTCCGTGATATTGAGAACGAGCAGGAATAAAACCACATAATGAAGTATACAAAATAAGAGAAGAAAACCCTCGCCCCCCTTGAAAAGGGAAGACCTCCTTTTCCACAAACCGACAACCAGTAGGAAGATATACAGGGAATGGTATCTTGAGAAAATCTCAGCGTTTAATTTCTGAAGGGTGAAGAGGACTCTATCGATCAATGAAATTTCGCCTGCCGAGCCTGACAAACCCAGAAACCAGGCAATGGTCTTCGCTCTGCTCAGCGTCCAAACGCCCGTCGTCTCCCTTAAATGGAGGAGGTAGGGAAGGAAAAAGAGGAATGATGATAAGACCAGAAGAAAAATGACTTTCCATCTATCCCCCGGTGTATTAAATCTTTTAAAGAAGAGTATGTAAAGGAAAACAACAATAAGGATTCCTACCCCATCAGGCCTCACAAGATAAGCGAGGACCGAAAGGAGTGGAATAAACAGATAGGGATACCGCCTCTCGCCTTGGATCGTCCTCCACGCAAACCAGAGACCGCCCGCAAGAAAGAAGAGGTAGGTGGCCTCTTTGAGCACATCTGCCGAAAATCTACGGATATAAGGGTGAATGGCCAAGAAAAGGGTGGACAGAAAAGCGATCTTTTGGTCAAATATTCTTTTCCCAAGGAAATAAACCGGAAAGATCAATAATATTCCGAATAAGGTGGAAATGAGTTTTCCCGCCAGCTCAAAATCACCGATCCATGTATAAACAAAGGCGATGATAAAAGAATAAAAAGGTTGCTGGTTATGGCTGAGCGCTTTCCCGTAAAGGCCCGATACAAAGTCCTTCGCAATCGGTATATATTGGAAAGCGCCGTCCAGGGAAACGACATAGGTTCGAAAAAAGAGATAGATGCTTAAGAGGAGGGACGCCAGGAGGAGTATTGCCAGATCAACTCTTTCTCTCTTGATCATAAAAATATTTATTTCCAATTGCCCATTCGCCACTAATGAGCTGATTTATTAAAGAACCCTTTCCAAAGGGTCATGAGCAGGATTTTGAGATCAAAACCAATAGACCAATTCTGAATATAGTAGAGGTCGTACTCGATTCGTTTCTCCAGGGAGGTATTTCCTCGCAATCCATTCACCTGGGCCCATCCGGTGATTCCGGCCTTGATCTTGTGCCGGAGCATGTAAAAAGGAACTTTGATTTTAAATTCTTCAACAAAAAAAGGCCGTTCCGGTCTTGGCCCTACCAGGCTCATCTCTCCTTGAATCACATTGATGAGTTGGGGAAGCTCATCCAAACTGGTTTTTCTTAAAAAAGCACCCATTTTGGTTCTTCTTGGATCGTTTTCTTTTACCCAGACAGGACCTGTTTCTTTCTCCGCATCGACTCTCATCGTCCTGAATTTCAGCATTTCAAAGGTGTGGCCATCCATGCCCACGCGTTCCTGCCTGTAAAGAACAGGCCCTTTTGAGGTCAATTTGATCAATAGAGCAATGAGAGCCATTAAGGGCGATGCCATCGCCAGAATCAGGCTTCCGAACCCCAGATCAAAAGCCCTTTTAAAAACACTGTTCCATCCGTAGAGAGGTGAACTCTGAAGGCTCACGATCGGGAGGCCGTCCAATTCGTCCACCCCCCCTCTTAATCCAAGAAACTCATAGGCTCCCGGGATGACTTTTATATCGGCCGAATGGCCACGAAGTTCATTGATGATGTCTCCGAGATGATCGTACTCATAAATGGGAAGGGCGATAAAAAAGATGTCTGGCTTCTTTTCTTTCAGAATATGTTCGAGGTCTCTGTAGGCGCCCAGGACAGGAATATTACTAACCCTCTGCCCCACCTCCTCTTGATTTCTTGTTAAATACCCGATGACCTGAATTCCCATCTCCGGGTGAAGCTCGACCTTTTCCAGAATCTTTTTTCCAAGAAGTCCGGTCCCTGCAATGAGGGCGTATCGCTGGTTGTATCCACGCTTTCGAAGAATCTTCAAGGTTTTTCTGTAAAGAATCCTTATGATCATAAGTCCGAAAAGCGCGATCGCCCAGAAGTACAGGAAGGCCAGGCGGGAAAACTCAAATCTTCTCAAGAGATAAATGATCCCGATTAAAATGATCAAAGCGAAGCTTAGACTTTTCACTATATCGAACGTCTCATGTAAAAGATGGCTGATTCTTCTGGGTCGATAGAGATGAATCTTTTTCGAAACCCATCCCCATATCAGACAGAGGGGAAGAACGAACTCAAGGTAGGTGGAAAGAGGAGGGGTTCCCAATATTGGAGGCGAGATCAGGTTTGTATAAAATCTTAAATAATAAGAAAGAACCCAGGCCAACGAAAGGGCAACCAGGTCCGAGATAAAAAAAAGAGATTTGAAAAATTGAGCATGTTTTTTTAACATGACGACCCCATCTTTCTCAAAAGGTTCTCTTTAATCTTTTCCTTAAAAATATCCCGGTCCCATTGAAGGACATGGTTTCTGATGGTAACAGGATCGAAGTCCCTTTCGAGTCGGGTAAACCTTTCCACCCCATCGATCAGTGAATCAACAGTGGGTTCATGGAAAAATAGACCGGTTGGATCCCGTCCCTCCTCTGGGGAATGTGGAATCATTGTTTCCAACACCCCTCCCCGGCCATAAGCAATCACGGGTCTTCCGGAGGCCATTGCCTCTAAAGGAACGATCCCGAAATCCTCCTCGCCTGGGAAGATCAGGGCTCTGCATTTCGAATAACAATCCTCCACAACCGGATCGGGTTGCCATCCTAAAAATTCGATGTTCGACTTTGCGATGGACTTCAGCCTTTTTCCTTCCTGTCCCGTTCCAATGATTTTTAAAGAATACCCCAAACGATTAAACGCTTCAATGGCCAGATGGATCCCCTTATAAGGGGCAAAGGAGGAGACGATGAGGAAAAAATCCTTTTGTCCTTCCCGGAGGCGAAACCGGTTGGTCTCCACCGGAGGGTGGATGATCTCTGCTTCCCTGCGATAATATTTTTTAACCCGATTCTTCACATGGTTTGAGATACAGAGAAAATAGTCGACCCTCCCGCTTGAGGTCACATCCCACATTCTTAAATAATGAATGAAAAAGGGGATGATTCCGCTTCTGCTTTCCCCGAAATACTCACCGTACATATCCCACGCATATCGCATCGGAGTAAGAGTGTAAGAGATGTGGAGTCCATCCGGCGGCGGAATAACGCCTTTGGCCACGCAATGGCTGCAGCTCAGAATGAGGTCGTATCCTTTCAGGTTGAAACGCTCCACCGCCATTGGAAAGAGGGGGAGGTATCTCCTGTAACTCTTCTTTGTAAAAGGGAGGCGTTGGATAAAGGAGGTCTTGATGGACATCTTTCCGATAGCGGGTGAAACCGATCCGGGAATATGCAAAAGGGTATAGAGATCGGCCTCGGGAAAAAGCTCGCAGAAGATTTCAAGGCATCGCTCCCCTCCCCTCATGCCGGTGAGCCAGTCATGGATGATGGCCACTCTCATAGGTCCGCAACCTACCTTTTAAATAGCTTCAAATCGTTTTCGACCATCTCTTGAACAAGATCGACCAATCGGTACCGGAAATTCCATCCCAGCTTTGACATGGCTTTGGATGGATCGGCCACGAGATTATAAATTTCAGCGGGTCTGTGGAACTTCTCGTCCGTGACCACAAATTCCCTGTAATCCAATCCCAAATAATCAAAAGCGATCTCCACAACCTCCCTGACCGAATGGCTCTCACCGGTCCCGATCACGTAATCCTCGGGCGAATCGGCCTGGAGCATCATCCACATGGCTTTGACATAATCCTTCGCATGGCCCCAGTCCCTTCGGGCATCGAGATTTCCCAATCTCAGCTCCCGGATCAAACCCAACTTGATCTTTGCCGCATGGGAAGAAATTTTTCGCGTCACAAATTCAAAGCCCCGCCGGGGAGATTCATGATTGAAGAGGATGCCGTTGACGGCAAAAAGACCGTAGGCCTCCCGGTAATTCCTCCCCAGATGGTATCCGGTCAGCTTTGAAATGCCATATGAGGATCTCGGCCTGAAGGGGGTCGTCTCATTCTGGGGGGGAGGAGAGTTTCCAAACATCTCGCTCGAGGCGGCAAAATAGAACCGGCAGGAGGGTGCGATCTGTTTGATCGCTGAAAGGATGTGATGGCTCCCGTTGATATTCGTCATCAGCGTGGAAAACTCATCCTCAAAGGAGTAAGCCACAAAACTCTGTGCGGCGAGATGGTAACACTCATCGGGCATCACCTCCCTCGCCACATTGAAAATGCTCGGAAAACTCTCCACCGATCCTGGATGGATAACCATTCTGCCCAGGAGATGCATTATCCTCGACATCCGATGTTCCGGATCCTCAATGGCTGAGCGTCTGATGATCCCATGCACCTCGTATCCCTTCTCAAGAAGAAGCTCCGCCAGATAACTCCCATCCTGCCCTGTAATGCCGGTAATCAACGCTTTTTTCACTTTGAGTTCCGATATAAAAGATGGAGTTGGATGCCGTCTCGGCCTTTAAGCGTCTAAGACATCACGGATGATCCGAAGATATTGCCTAGCGGATTCTTCCCAGCTAAAGGCTTTTGCTCGCTGGAAGCCCCTCTGAATTAAATCCTGTCTCAGGGTCTTCTGATCGAGCAGGGTCTTCATGGCTTCCGTAATGCTCTCGATCTGATAAGGATCGACATAACAAGCTGCATCGCCGCATACTTCAGGGAGGCTCGATGTATTCGAAACGACCACAGGGCAACCGCACGCCATCGCCTCAACAGGCGGAAGTCCGAACCCTTCATAGAAAGAAGGATAGACGAGCATCAACGCCCTTTTATAAAGCCTCAACAGTTCATCGTCGGCGACATGCCCTTTAAAAATAATGTTTGCATTATGGCTTATTTTTTCTGAAATCTCCATAGACCTGAAGGACGGGTGCCAGGAGCCGGCGATGATCAGTTTTAAGCCTTTTGCCTTCAGCCGGGTAAAGGCTTCGATCAAACTTTGAATATTCTTTCTCGGATTAAAGGAACAGACAGAGAGGATGAAATCCTCTTTTTCCAAAAGGTTCTCCCCACCCGTAAAAGACTGACTGGGAGCATTGTATACAACGGCCACCTTTTCTTCAGGAACGCCGAGGAGACGGATGATCTCCTTTTTTGAAAACTCACTGACGGTTACTATCTTCAGGGAATGTCGGGCGATTCGAGGCGTCAAAAACCTGTAAAGATAAAAATACCTCCTTGAAAACCACTCGGGGTGTCTCAGGAAAGACAGATCATGGATGGTTACAATTTTTCTTGGATAGAAGGAAGGGGCGGAGTTGGTGAGATTGACCAGCAGGGGGTTGTTTCTCGCTCTCAGGTATCTGGGTAACTCAGCCTGTTCCCACAAATGACCGGTTAACCTGCCGTAAACAATTGGCTCGATCTGACCGGTCTCTTTTGGACCGATCTTCTTATATCCTGGCGAAACAAACACCGCCTCCGGGATCTGTTTTTGAATTTCTTGGGAGATTTCAATGGCGAATCGCTGGACTCCTGTTCTCGGCTGAGTCAAAAACCTCGAATTGACGACGAATTCCATGCCTCCCTCAGGTTTTCATATAATACCCCGGCCTTCTTTTCCCAGCTGTAATCATATAATTTTTCAAAAGAGATGTCTACTCTCCCTTTTTCTTTTTTCCATCCCCTATAAAGCCTCTCTATGGCCTGTTTTATTTCGTCAGGATGATCCGGGGTTGCAATCCCCATCTTTAAATCCTTTATGAGATCACCGGTCTTATCTAAGGTGTTATTTGTAATACATAGAATAGGTCTCCTCGATCCCAGATACTCATAAATTTTCCCCGGTATCTGAACGCCGTTCCGGTTCGAAAGATGAATCAACACATCGCTTTCCCTTTCGAGATGGAGTACCTTAAAATGGTCCATATAGCCAAGGAACTCACATTTCTCTCCGATGGCCTCGAAATCCTTTAAAAATCCTTCATTTCTCCCGATCAGCAAAAACCGGTAATCAAATTCCAGTTTCGAAAGGGCTTGAATCAGGTTAGAAGGGTTTCGGAAATCCCTGTAGAAGGTCCCGGCATAAGTCATGGTAAATATTTTGTTGCGGCTTTCCACATGCTTCCCTTCTCGTGACAACCCATAACTGAATCCCTGCGCAATGAGAACAATCTTTTTATCCCTGATAAAAGGATACTTCCTGTCTAAATGGTGGACCACCTGTGGATGGGTAAAGATCAACATGTCCGCCTTTTCATAGATCGATTTCTCAAAGCGGTTCTCAAAAAATAGTTTATGCCTGGGGGTATAAAGGGCGACATACGGATCTCCGAAATCGGCTATCCACTTTATTTTCGGGTGCTTCACCTTCAAATAAAGACCGAGAAGGCTGTCCACCCAGGGCTCATGGGAAGTAAGGATATAATGATATTTTTTAAGTTCGATATATTTTGCGATATATCGTAAAACCAGGGGAAACCATTCGGTCCTTATATCTCCGGGCAAGACGTGGCCGCCCAGTTTCCTGGCCCCCCAGTATAAGGATTTCAATATCTTGAACCTTGCCGATCTCCTTATCTTCTCATTGCCGTTGGCTTCAACTCCCATATCCCACTTCGCTCTAAGGGCGATATATTCCACTGGACCTGGAAATATCCTGAAAATCCGGATATTCTTGTGAAACGGCCATGCTTGCTTTTCAGGATGCTGGACAGTGAGAACATCGATTTCCATGCCCAGCTCGGAAAGGGCATTGGATAAATAGTACCATCTCAGGGATTGGGGATCTTGCAAGGGGGGGAAAGAATAGGCAATCAAGAGAATTTTCATTTAAGAGACCTTTGAAAGGATTTGAAGAATTCTTCCGGAGGCATTCCCATCCCCGTAAGGGTTGACTGCCCGTGCCATACGATCATAGGCCTCTTGATGAGTGAGGAGCTCAAGGGCATGTTGAATAATCTCTTCCCTGGAGGTTCCAACCACTCTCGCGGTGCCCGCATCAATTCCCTCCGTCCTTTCTGTAACGTCCCTTATAACGAGCACAGGCTTGCCGAGAGAGGGGGCTTCTTCCTGAACACCGCCTGAATCCGTCAGGATGAGGTAACTCTGATTCATCAACCACACAAAAGAGGGATAGTCCAGGGGCTCGATCAGGTGAATGTTGTAAAGTCCTCTCAAAATTTTTAGAACGGGTCTCCTAACATTCGGGTTCAGATGGACCGGATAAACAACCTCCACTTGATTCGTTTCGGCAATCGCTTTAATGGCCCGGCAGATGTTCTCAAAAGGTTTTCCGAAACTCTCCCGCCTGTGGCCTGTAACCAGGATGATCTTTTTATTAAAATCGATGGAATGAAAGGTTTTGAAATCCTCCGCATTTTTATTTAACACTTTGGTTAAACAGAGGAAAAGGGCATCGATGCTTGTATTTCCTACAACGAAAATCTTCTCTTCCGGCACCCCTTCCCTTAAAAGATTTTCCTTCGCTTTAAGGGTGGGAGCAAAATGGAGATCGGATAAATGGGTGGTCAGCACACGGTTCATCTCTTCAGGGAAAGGGGCATCCTTGTTAAAACTCCGGAGGCCGGCTTCGATATGGGCCACCTTGACCCGTTCGTAAAAAGCAGCCAGAGCGCCTACAAACGTGGTGGTCGTGTCTCCCTGAACGAGGAGCCAGTCAGGTCTGTAATCGGAAATCACCTTTTTAATGCCTTCTAAAGCTGTTAGGGTGATGTCGAACAGGTTCTGATCAGGTTTCATGATATTCAGATCAAAATCAGGCTTGATCTCGAAAAAACGAAGCACCTGATCGAGCATCTCCCTGTGCTGTGCTGTTACACAGACCTTTATATCAAATTCTCCGGAGGCCGTCAGGAACTCCCTTATTAAAGGGGCCATCTTGATCGCCTCGGGCCGTGTCCCAAAAAGAAAAAGAATTTTCATCAAACCAGAAGAAGATGATAGTGATTTTCCATCAGACAATAAACGTGGATGACCGCTCCATAGCGATGGTGGGCTGATTCAAGATAAGAAAGAAATTTCTCCCTATCCCTCGTGTTCCGAAAAACCACCTTTCTCTCGTTCCCGCGGGATGTCACATGGTAAAATGCCCCCGGAAACTCAACCCTTAGCGGCCTTGCCAAGTCAGGCTCCCCTATACTCGTTTTTCACCGATTTATCATACAACCCAAATAATGTCAATTGTTGAGACCTGACCCTTTTTATTTCTATTCGAGCTGTTTCAGGTGATAGCATCTGTTTTCAATGCAACAACGGGGTAAAGAAAAATCTGTGGAATCATTTTTTGTAATCCCTGCCTGCGCCTGCCTGCGGTAGACAGGGCAGGCAGGGGTGTAATCAGAGAGCGAAAAACAGTTTTTTCAGCGCTCTCCAGAACCTCTTTATGCAAGAGGAAAGAATGTTCTGAAAGAAAGGGATTCCACTTGGGTTTCTCTCTACTCCATTCCCAGAAAGGCCCTCGAAAGGAAGGCGGCCATCTGGGCTCTGGTCACTAAATCATAGGGACCATACCTCCCATCGCCATATCCAGTTGTTATCGCTAATTCATAAAGTCTTTTAATATATCTGCATGACCACATATCAGAGGTAACGTCTGTAAATAGTGACCCAGAATCACAATAATTCAGGGGAGGTTCTCCTTCTACAGCCCTGACGATAAAGGCCGCCATCTGTTCCCGAGGCACCGGATCATTGGGCCCATAGGTCCCATCCCGATACCCCGTGGTAATCTCCAACTCCTTCAGCCTCTTGATATACCTGCAGGACCACATATCAGGGGTCACATCGGGGAATGGGTCACCCGTATCACAATAGTTCAACGGTGGCTCCCCTTCGACAGCCCTGATGATAAAGGCTGCCATCTGCTCTCTATCTACATTGTCCTCAGGACAGTATTTCCTCTCATTCTCGGGTGTATTTGGATCATCCTGAGCGCATCCTGTGGTTATCTCGGCATTGTAAATGGCAATGATATAATCGTAAGCCCAATGACCAGTTGGAACATCTGAAAATATATCAGAAATTGTAATGGTAACATCCCATTTCCAACTTTCCTTTAACACTTCCATGGGATCGTTTCGCACCATTGAGGTTGGGTCGGTGACCAAGACCTCAACAGTATGAATTCCAATAGTCAAATTGGAAGAGTTTAAAGTAAAATTATTGCCAGACCCTACGGTTTGGCCATCGACTTTCCAAGAGATGTTTTGGTTATGGGTATTGGGTTGAGGCACATTTACCCTGAAGGTTTGGTTTTGGCCTTTAGGGAGGGTTACATTAGATGCGATTGGCTCAATTGTATCAATTGGTGCCACCCAATTATAGAATCGTTTAACGAGTTGCTCGGAGTTAATCTGCTCAAATGGAAAATTTAAACTCCGCATTTTCGAATTATAAGTAGGTCTATACAACCCACTGGGACAGTATCGAGCACCTTCATAGAGCCCAGGAACGCCTGCCGTGGTACTGGTTGTTGGAATGGGCGTAGTAAGTTCGATCCAGCCCGTAGGCGGGCCTCCTCCTACATTCCATTTGATAAGATTACGATTTGTCTCTCTGGTTACGTTTGGTCCAGAAGGTTCAAACGCATTGTTACATGGCGGCGGGCTATAATCATATTCGTCTCCCAAAAGCCCGAGGCTGTGCCCTAATTCGTGCAATATGATTTCCACCGCATCTTGGTGAATTGATGTTACTGCAACTGCACCTCCGGATCCTCCGTATTCGGTGTCGTTCACAATTACTAAAATAACATCGCGACTGTCCGCTGGAACACTATTAGATACTACGGTATTGACCTTAGAGGTGTTAACACAGATCAGACGCTGAATCGAATAACAGTAATAGGTGGCGTCGAGAGCAGTGTCCCTATAAACCGGAGGATTTCGTTCCGGATGGTCAGCCCCGGATTCGTTGCTGGTAACGTCCACTCGGTGGACGTTAAAGAAGCGCTGGTACTCCCTGAATGGTTCCTGTGTAAAGAGGCCTTGAACGAAAGTTTCAACATCAGTGGCGTATTTGCCGAGCTCGCTGGCAGTATATCCATCTCCCAAGATGACAAGGTCCAAACGGTTAGAAGGATCACCATTGTTCCTAATGGTAGTCACCGGTTCACCCCACACCCCTGAAGAGATGCAGGTTAAGAGAAGCGTGAGGCAAGCAATCTCTATCCATTTTCTGCTATTGTCAAGAAGAGATGCGAATCTCATAATCCCTCAAGGTAGGGGAATCGTCCCAAGCAGGTCTAAGATAAATGCAGTTCCTGTCCAATGTGGGTGGTACAGTCGAAGCTCTTTTACCGACGGATCGTTTGGAAGAGTAATCAATAATTCTGTCTCCGCGTGGTGCAACACCTCGCCTCTCAGCTCCCCTGTTGGGCCAGGGAACTCAGCACGGAGAATGCGAGGATCGGGGATAATTTGCCAATCAATCTCCTTTCCCTGTGTGTCTAAGGCTATAACGACGATTTGGTCGGAAGAAAGCTCTGGATTTCTCTGGCGAGGAAGTAACCCTGGAGCTGACCGGCGTTCGAGAAGTGTGAAGATGTTAGAAGGTTGTTCTTTCCCAATTTCCACTTGAGGCGCTGGTGCCGCGATATATGCATTCCATTTGACTCTGACCTCTTGGACCGTCTGAGCCAATACCATCGTGGCCATGGCCCCAGTGGCCAAGATCACCAAAATAATTACAATCCAATATTTCCTATAATTTTTTCCTCTGTCTCGCATCCAACGGCCTGAACTTCTTAACATCTTTTTACCCTTATTGAAATTGATCAATTATAACAGTTAGAAAATTAGTTGCTCACTCATTCATTTAATATTACTAAAGTCTTGCACTTTTTAGTACGTGCATAAAAAAGGCTGTTATTCTAAAATAGGCTAAAGAAAGCGCGACCTTACCTTAGCCCGGAAAGGAGAACAGCCAATGAGAATCCAAAATGCCAGACAAGAGATTCGGAACACATTATCCTTTTTCTCCGAAAGTTTTTCAAGACCTTCTTTTAAAATCTTCTCCTGCTTTATCATCGGTTTCATCCAGTTGGGAAAAGAAGTCCACACCTCTTCCATGGTTCAGTCCCTTGCTCATTCGTTTTTACACCGATCGCTCTCGAGCTTTACTCGATTCCTGGGGCAAAACCTTTGGGCGATGGAAGAGCTCACCCAGAGCGCCCTTGATCAATTCTTTCAGACATTGCGGATCCGTGTCCGGGATGTCGTCTTTCTTATCGTGGATGATACGCTTGTTCAAAAGACTGGCAAGAAAATCCCTGGCTGTGGTTGGCATAAGGATCATGCCCAAAACATGGCCAATGTCTTTGGCCACCAATGGGTCCTTTCGGCCTTGCTCCACAAAGATTTTCTTTTGCCCTTGTGGGCCAAACTCTATCACCCGAAAGGAGTGCGGGGGGGCGGCCCCTTTGAGACCAAAATCGCCTTGGCTCAAAAGATCATCCGAGCCCTTGTGTTGCCGATCCCTTGTAAACTCTATGTGTTGGCCGATAGCTGGTACTGGGCCAAAACCCTGGCTAATGCCTGTCGAAGGTGTGGCTACCATATGATTTCGCAACTCAAATCCAATTCGGTCCTCTGGATTGATGAGAAAAAGACCAGCGTCAAAAGCCTGTTGAATCTGACTTCTTCCTATCGAGAGGTTTCCCTGTTCGTGTATGGAAGGACCAAAACGCTTCGCATCGCAAGGTTCATGGGAGACATTAAGGGCCTGGGGAAAGTGGCCGTCGTGGTGGTGAAAGAGAAACGTAAGAAGCCGACTTATCTTGTCTGTACCAATATTCATTTGGCTGCCATCGATATCATCAAATACTACGCCAAACGCTGGAAGATCGAACAGATGATCAAAGATCTCAAACAACGGTTAGGGTTCGGAGATTATCAAGTTCGTGATCTTCAAGCCATCGAGCGTCATGTGGCGTTGGTCCTGTTGAGTTATTTTGTTTTAATCCTTCTCAAGATCCTTCAATGGTTAAAGGATAAAAAGAGGTGTCTCGATCTATCCATTCGGCGACTGGCCTTCCAGGTACGCAATAACATTTTACTTGAGAATATCAGCGTCACTCTAAACGCCATGAGAATCCGATTTAAACAAAGTATTCTCGATACTTACCTTGGACAATTATGGGCTTAAAAAAATGCAAGACTTTAG
>Ga0194125_10001940_pt1 | contig 34768 bp, 20 predicted proteins | sample TA2KigC250mmetaG_FD_148626 | JGI IMG/M metagenome (GOLD analysis project Ga0194125, IMG submission 148626) | Freshwater microbial communities from Lake Tanganyika, Tanzania - TA2015034 Kigoma Deep Cast 250m | ecosystem: Environmental > Aquatic > Freshwater > Lake | place: Tanzania: Lake...
GCTCGGCCGGAACGCGGACCAGGACATGGAAGTGATTGGACATGATGCAGTAGGTGATGACCTCGAGGCCGCAGAAGGTGGCCAGGCGGCGGAGGAGCCGGACCATGGTTTCCTTGCCGAGGTCATCGAGGAGGCGCTGGGCGCCGACGATGCGGGAGACGCAGTGGTACACGGCCGGTCGCCCTTTAACCTTGATGCGGGTGGTTTTCATAGATCGCGGCGAGGTTACGCGCTTAACGTGATTCTGTCAACTGCAATATATCTGTCATATTGAAAACCCTGCAGATTCAATCGACCGAACCTGCCGAGATGTGCAGCGTGGAAGCGGGGCTGTCCCCTGAAGGCTGAAGTGGGCTCATGTGTTTCGTATCGCATGGGTGTCAACTACAGGATCAGGCAAAGTTCACCCACTTGCGAGCGAACGGCTTGAGCGCTCCAGCGTTCTTGGCCGGGCAATTCGGGGCCGAGGATCGCCGGGCCTTCGCGGTTGACTTGTTTCATACGGCGGAAGTAGGGCGGCGCCAGCGGCATCTCCGACATGAGATCGCGCACCCATTGGTCGGGCGGCTTGTTGACCAGCGCCGGATTGAACCGTCGCTCGAATCCGACCGTGGATGAACGCGGTGAATTCAGGGCCTTGCCGCAGAGGGAGCCGGCGCCATCAGCGGGAAACACCTCGGTGAAGTCCGGCGTGGCGGCCAGGATCTCGAATACGCTCCGGTAAAGCTGCCCGGCCAGTTGCTTCTACTCACGCTTGCGCAGCGGATCCGGCCGGCCGACGTCGCCCCCGAACAAGAAGTCACCCGTGAACAGCATCCAGGGTGTGTCCGCGCTGCGCGATTCGTCCCCCAGGCCCAGGCGCAACCGCACTCACCCAACGCCATGACGACCACCCGCTACGCCGAGCCGCTACCGCCGCCAAGCCGAGTACTTCTGCGTTCCGGCACCCACGCCAGCCGATCAGGCCCTTCCCTCAGCCGGCGCGGGTCATTCGGCGCGCCCGGTATGCCGCGCGTTCTGCCGGAACATCGGCCAGGGGCTGGCGGCCGGTCCACCTGCGGCGTTGCCTTGGATGGCGAAAACCTTGCCATTGTGGCCGGCCACGTAGACCGTTCCGTCGGGCCCAATTGTAGGGGAGGAAAACGTTGGGGCCCCGATGGTGAAGTACCAAAGCCTGTTGCCAGTCGCGCTGTTCAACGCGTCCAGTCGGCCTTGGTAATTGCCGGCGTACAGAGCGCCATCAAGACCCAGAGCTGGCGATGAGTACACCCCATCTCCCGCAGACCAAGTCCATCGTTCCGCGCCGGTGCTGCCGTTCAACGCATACAGCTTGAATCCGGTGGTTTCGTTGGCCTTTAATGAGCCGAAGTAGAGGGTGCCATCCGTGCCAAGCGCCGGCGAGCAAGCAACAACGCTCTTGGCATCGTACTCCCATTTCTTGGCGCCGGTGGCTCCGTCTACCCCATACACCTTGCCGTCGTGCGAACCGAAGTACACGGTTCCGTCCGCCCCGATTGCCGGCGACGAAACCACCGCCCCTCCGGTGGCGAATTCCCAGCGCTTGGCTCCCGTAGCGCCGGCCAGGGCATAGAGCCTGCCCTCCACCGACCCGATGTACACCGTTCCGTCCCTGCCGATGGACGGAGACGAATCGCCTTTGTCCGTGCCTCCTGGATCCCGGCGGGCGAATGACCATCTTATTGCTCCCGTGACGGAATCAAGAGCATAGACGTTTCGATCGTTGGACCCGACGTATACGGTTCCGTCAGCCCCAATGGCTGGCGAGGATGCCACTGAATCCCCGGTGGCGAATTCCCAGCGCTTTGTGCCACGGGCACCGTCGAGGGCGTACACCCGTCTGTCATGAGACCCGAAATAGACGGTGCCATCCCTCCCAATTGCTGCTGAGCTGTAGGAGATAGGGCCGCCCGTCGTGAACTCCCACCTCCCGATCCCCGTTAGGCCGTCTATGGCGTACATCTTCCCGCCTGTCGAGCCGATGTAGACCATACAATCGTTGCCTACGGCAGGAGAAGCAAGGGCTTGGTCTTGCGTCTGGAATTCCCACAGCTTGGTTCCGGCTGGTACCCCAGTGCGAGGTCCACAATCGGAAGCTCGCGGTGCGGGCGCTGCACCGGTGATGATCCACTTTAGGTCAGGTTGCACGCTCAGCCGGCGATACCCCTCCACGATGCCACAGTTCATCTTCCAGAAGCCGACCTCTCCCGACGTCCGATGCCGCCAGAGCATGTCCATCTTACCGTCGCAATCGAAGTCACCCAGCGCTGCCAGACTCCAAGCCGTGTCGGAGCTCTTGCTGACATCCTGATAGCCGCTGAACACGCCACAATTCAGTTTCCAGTAGCCGATCCGCCCGCTAACCTGGCTTCGCCAGACAATCTCGGTCTTCCCGTCGCAATCCAGATCGGCAACACCAACAACATCCCAGCTCAGATCGGTCGCCATCCGCTCGTTGATTTGTCGGCCGATGTATTGGAATCCGAGGACCCTGCCGCAATCCATCAACCAGAACCCCAGCGCGCCCGTTGCCGATTCACGCCATACGACGTCCACTTTACCGTCGCAGTTGACATCGCCCGTTCCCACGATTCTCCACATCTGGTCGGCACTCCCCAGCCTCCGGTAACCGGTTGGTTGATCCCCGTCCATCACCCAATAGCCCACCTCACCCCACACCCGCTGGCGCCACAGCACATCCTGATCGCCATCGCAATCAAAGTCCGCCACACCGACCATGTCCCAGTTCAGGTCGGTCTTCGGCGCAATCCGGTGGTAGCCCATCACGCCAGCCTGATCCAGTCCCCAGCGGCCAAGTTCCCCGGTCTCCGCATGCCGCCACACCACCGTTGTCAGCGCCCACGGTGTGCAGTCGCTGCGAACGAGCAATATTGCCACTGTGCCGCACTGGCCCTCGTTCGCCCGAAATCGTGCCTTGGCAGCATCGTCGCTTAGCTCTTGGTTATACGCGCAATACCGTAGCGTGTAGACACAGCCCGGAGCCGAAGGAGACTTAATTGAGATCGCGAACGGCCCAGTTGCGTGACTCGGTTTCCCACGGTACAGCACCACCGGATCTGGATTCGCGCAACGGCCGGTGGTGTCAACCCAGCCAGCGACCACCATCCACGAGTCGGTGCCCACGGCCGAATACGTTGTCTCAATGGGCACGATAGCACACGGACACGCAGTGAACGGTGACAACACCTGTGAGATCTCGAACCTAGCTGGCTCTCCATCACACGGACAGACGTAGTTCTGGTCGGGGTGGTTGCTACTCACGTTGTTGTAAGCGCGCGAGACCGGACTGAACGTGTACCCCGCCTTGCTCGGGGTCGCGGTCCCTGACCAACCCGATGACACGCTGGCACTGTAATAGCCGCTGGTGTCCGTCACCGGATTGCCCGGCAACCCGGTCAACGTCACCCCGCTGATCCCAACGCCCCCCGAGGTCCGCATGTGGCCGGATATTGTGTACGGCGGGGGCGTGCCCGTGTAGTCCTGGTTAGACTCATTGCTCGTCACGTTGTTGTAAATGCGCGAGGGCGGACTTAACGTGTACCCCGCCTTGCTTGGGGTTGCGGTCCCTGACCAACCCGATGACACACTGGCACTGTAATAGCCGTTGGCGTCCGTCACCGGATTCCCTGGCAACCCGCTCAGCGTCACCCCGCTGATCGCAACGCCACCTGAGGTCCGCACGAGGCCGGATATTGTGTAGGGCGGGAGCGTGCCCGTGTAGTCCTGGTTAGACTGGTTGCTCGTCACGTTGTTGTAGGTTCGCGAGGGCGGACTCAAAGTGTACCCCGCCTTGCTCGGAGTCGCGGTCCCTGACCAACCCGATGACACGCTGGCAGTGTAGTAGCCGCTGGCGTCCGTCACCGGATTGCCCGGCAACCCGCTCAACGTCACCCCACTAATCCCAACCCCACCCGATGTCCGAGCGTGGCCGGAAATCGTATACGTGACCACGGAGCCCGTGTAGTCTTGGTTGGACTGGGCGCTCGTAACGCTGGTGTAGGTACGTGAGGGCGGACTGAACGTGTACCCCGTTCTGCTCGGAGTCGCGGTTCCCGACCAGCCTGATGTAACGGTGGCACTGTAATAGCCGCCGGCGTCGGTCACCGGATTGCCCGGCAACCCGCTCACCGTCACCCCGCCGATTCCAACGCCTCCCGAGGTCCGCGCGAGGCCGGATATTGTGTACGATGGGGGCGTGCCCGTGTAGTCATGGGTGGACTGGTTGCTGGTCACGCTGTTGTAGCTGCGCGAGGCCGGATTGAACGTGTACCCCGCCTTACTTGGGGTCGCTGTTCCCGACCACCCCGATGACACGCTGGCGCTGTAATAGCCGCTGGCGTCCGTCACCGGACCGCCCGGCAACCCGCTCAACGTCACCCCGCTGATCCCAACGCCTCCCGAGGTCCGCACACTTCCCGAAATGGTATAGATTGGGGGCTGATACTCAGCCGTGTAAGTCACGCCACTGGTTGGTACCCATAGGGAGTTGTCATTGATGGTGATTGTACGGCTGGTGTTTCCTGAGAAGGCTGAACCATCCCTGAGCCAGCGCACAAAGCTGCGCCCACCGCTATTTGAGACAGGCGCACTCAACGTCACGGAGCTCTTGGCGACAAAGAAGAAGTGGGTTCCACCAGACCCGGCGCTGAAGGAAGAACCACCATTCCCCACATTGTCAGCCCGCCCGAAAACAAAGCCGTTTGCTTGTGTGGAATCACCGGTTGTGATTGTGACGCGCCTGTTCGCAAGGCCAAGCAGCCCGGCGTTGTAACGCACCGTCAGAGGATGGAGGTAATTCCCGAAGTATTGATGCAGGTGATCCGTCATGGAGTTCCCGTTTGGGTAATAGGGTGGGTAGCAATATCGGTTTGTCGTTCCAGACGTGCTTTTGCCCAACTCGCGCGGATCAAACCAGAACCGGCCCGTTACACGAACCCCATCGCTATCGTCATCGCTGCCATTAACGCGAATAGAGCTGTCTTTCTGGCCGTAGCTCCAGCCGCCATGACTGGGGGCTTGCCCGCAAGCGGCCCAATCATCTATGTCCGTCATGCTCATGAAGCGAAAGACATAGCCGTTGCGGTCAGTGATTTCGAAATAGTCGTCGCCAATCCATTTGTTTATCCAACGCACATTGCCATTGCCAAACATGGTGTCCAATACGTTTGCTTGAGAGCTAACCGTGCCGTCCGAAAACGTTGTTGAAGTCGTCGTCGAGCTTGTCGCTGCTCCGTTTCCACTGCTGCTCCCCATTGTGACCTGACCCCAAAGCGTCGCGCGGAAATACGTTGACCAGACCATGGTTTCCACCCAGCCACGGGGATCATCGCTGCCCTTGTTCGGGCTGCTGTTGTTGAATCGGTCGTGCAAACGACTCGTAGAGAAGGAATCCAGCTTTTCTGTCGCCTTTGCGTCGAGTGTGCTGCTGTGGAGGGGTCCGCCAATGCTGGAGATAGCGGACCGCAGCGTCGAGTCATTCGCCTCCCAGTATTTCTCGAATTGACAGGGCGCGTGCTCAACAGCAAACGCGTGCAAAGGAGATGTCATATCTTGCATCAGATGCGACACCCTTCCGAGATAGTGCCAAGCCCCCGATTCATCCCCGCCATTGACATTACCCGCAGCAAACGCGTTTAGCATGCTAGTCCACCGAGTCGAAATCTCATTTCGTGCGGTTGTTCCAGTTGGAAAACTGCCGCCGCTAACCGGATTGTAGGCATGGTTCAAGGTTCTGGTCAGCGGGATGTCTTCGTCTTTCGCCCCCTGCTGTAGCAAAGAGCGCTGCGTGGCCGTGAAGGTAACTGGCGTTGTCAACGAAGCCGCCTTTTGCGCGGCGTAATCTGCGAGTGTCTGGTGCGTGGTTTTCGAATGTCCAAACACGGGTGCAGCCGCGAGCAGCAGCAGGAGCATCGGCAACATGAGAATGGCACTTCCTGATGACCTTGTGTATTCCTCAAAGCGAGGCTGGCTCAATTGGTCAATACTCGCATTCATTGCCTTTGCTCCGTTCTGTTTTATCTTGTTCTTGAATCCGCCAAAACCAGATACGCTCTCGACCGTTCACCAAGGAGATCATCTCGGGCCGCAACTGTCTGAACAAGGCGTCGCCCTTCAATTCCTCCTTCCTCCAGTGCAGTGCGCAGAATCCAAAGCGCCGTGAGGCGTTCGGTGTTGTCCAGAGCCCTGCGAAGAATGTCGGTCTTCTCGGCAGAGTTGCGCCCGGCCAATTCGCGCCGCAACAGCGCCTGTGACGCCGCATCGCGAACCGCCTGGTTGAAATCCTCCTTCGCCATTGTTCGCAAGGCGTCGGTGACATCCTGGCCGTCAATCGTCCAAAGCGTCTCGCTCGCTTCCTGCCGAACCACGTAATCCTCGTTTCGGAGACAGGAAAGCAGAAAAGCCCTGTCAACGCTTTCCCCACCTTCGGCTAGTGCCCGCAATGCGAACAAGCGCAGATGAATGTTCTCCGCTTGAGCGAAGGGCATGATGGCGGCCGCGGCATCGCCAAATTGAATCCGCGACAAGGTCGAAACAGAAGCCATCTGCAGATTCACCGTCGCTTTCGGAGAAATGAGGATTGCAGCCACGGCTTGCCCAACGGACGGATCACCAAGAGAGCCCAATGCGAATACCGCGCCTTGGCGCGGCAACCAGTGCTCGGTTTCTGATTGCGCCAAAGCGAGAAGTTCATCCCTGGTCTCCAGCCAGGGGCAGAGGCGCAAGAACTTCGTCAGCATGTGCTTGTCCCACATCTCGCCGGTTTTGAGCCGCGCTTTGATGATTGGCAACGCCTTCTCCTTGCGCAAAGCGAGGGCCTGGAAGATCAGTTGAATCTCCGGGCCTCCCGGCGTCTCGACAAGCACCTTCAACAAGTCTTCAATTCGGTTTGTTCCGTACTGGCCTTGAAGCAGCGCCGCACGGTAGAGCTCCAAAGCATCAGGTTGGCTTTGAACGCTACCTGCATTTGTGGCGGGCACTGCCACGACTGGCAGATTCGTCGGTTGGAAGCCTGGTGGCTGCCCAGTCGCGTTGGCGACACTTGCTGCGGGCGGCTGCGCATCTGTATCGGCGGCACTCTCCCCATCTTGGTCGCGATTGGAGGCCACGCGTAACAGGATGACAACCAGCATCAGCAAGAGCGCAACGCCTCCCGTCAGGACCCAGCCCCGTCGCCCGATAGAGCGTATGTAATGCATTGGCATGCCTTATGTATTGCAGGCTGATGTCACTCCTCAAACGAGAGGCCGTAACCTGCTCAAGCCCCTGCCCTCACTGCCCGCAAAGAAGCGTTTCCCGTCCGCCAACGCAACCTCGGTGCCTGCCGCGGCGCAGCTTGTTGTGCAGAACGTCGGACCCGCCTGTGCGACGGAATCACCGACCGTACTAAGGCCGAGTGAGATCAGCGCGTTCTCGAGGTGTTGTCCCTCTTTGAGGACGTATCCTCCCCGCATGGCGCTCGAGGGGTCGGACCAAACCCAGGCGGACACCGTCAGTTCGCTTCTAAATTGCGGCGTTGGCGAATCGGGCAATTGAGTGAACAAGTTGGAGCCGTTAAGGGCGTACGTGCCGCCGGGCACGCCGAAACGGTCGGGGACGAGCGCCACCTCGCTCGGGCTTCCGTGATTGGCATTGCCGCTCTCGTCATTGGCGTTGCCGTTCAAGGGGTAATAGGCGACGAGGCCCCGGTGAAGGGTGTCGTGGCCAAAGGCGCAAACCCCGAGCAGGGAGAGCACGGACGCCATCAGGAGGGATCGGAGTGTGTTCATGTTCGATGGGCTTGAGGGAGAGTTGTGTATTGGAATCGGTTAATCGACTGGGTGACGGCGAGGTCCAAGGAATTCGGGTACTCCGCCTCGCACGGTGTTGGTGATGACCTGGTTGCTGCTGACTGTGAAAGGACTACCCTCTCCTCCTCGGACGAGCTACGGGCTGCGCGTGGTGCGCGTGGGAAGTCGGCGGGGAGGCCGAACGTCTGACTGCCGCCCCGTCGTGCACTGCCAGTTTCGAGCAGAGTCCGCATGCTCTCTATTGGTGTATATGCGTTTGGTCGGCGGTCGTTGCACGCGAGTTGGGGAGCTATTGGTTGACCGAACACTGGGGCGGTGTCGCGCCGCATCGGGCGCGAGTGGGAACGTGGGCCGCGCCGCCCCGAAGAGTCTAACTTATGCGTACGAGTTGATGGGCTGGGAGCGCGGGCATCTTGCCCGCGCCGCGAGGGCCTCGGGCGAGACGCCCGAGCTCCGTCCTGGGGCGTTGCGACATACAGAGTGGCCGTGCGCGTACCGCCGGTTTTCCAACCGGCACGGGAGCCGACTGGAGTTCTCGAACCTGTACCCCTGTTGCCGGGAGGTCCGGATGGGAGCGCGGGCATCTTGCCCGCGAGGGCCTCGGGCGAGACGCCCGAGCTCCGTCCTGGGGCGTTGCGACATCGACAGTTAGGAGCATCCAGAGATCTCGGCCTTGACCGCCTAAGGCACGGCCTTCAACCGCCAGAAGCGCTGGCTATCGACGGCGTCGAGGTCGCGGCTGGCCCGGGGCGTTCTGGCGGTGAAGGGCGACTCGAAGGGGGCCCACCTCGATAGGTCATGGGAAGTCTCCAACTGGTACGTTTGCGCGATTTCAAGCAGGAGGTCCAAGCGAATCTCCACTGGTCTTTCCGGCTGAGCGGTCCGCGCGATGCCCAGGCGCGGGTGGACTTTTTCGGCTTGGTACAGTCGGGCGATTTGCTCAGGGGCTAGGGCCCGGTTGTAGATGCGGATGTCGTCGAGGCGGCCGTGGAGGTAGCCGCCGGGACTGTCGAAATCGCAGCCCAGGTAGAGGGGTGTGGTGGTCTGCTTAAGGACACCGGGCGAAGGGGTCGAGTAGAGGGCATTGCCATTGACAAAGAAGGTCAACCGCTGCTCATCGCACGTCGCCGCTAGGTGGAACCAGGCCTCGGTAGGCAACGCCACCACGGCGGCGGCGGGCTCGCAGTAGTCGGCGGTGCAGACCCCGCCGCTCACAGTGACGACTTGGTCGCCCTCCGTGCCCAGGCCAGCCCAGAACTGGCCGCTCTCGAGATACTTGCCCCTTTTTCAAGACCAACTCAAGGTTCGGGGCGTCCTCGCCCAGGGCACAACTGGCCAGGGCCAATCACGCCGTGGTTTGCTGCAGGGCGGTGAGGGTTCTCATGTCGGGTCAGCGAGTTGGGGATGGGGCTGGCTTTTGTGGCGGGACCGGCGCGGTTCGGTTCCGTCGGTGGACGCGTTCGAGGACGAGGGCTTTGTCGGCTAGCGAGACGAGCTCGGGCTGGCCGTCGCCGGTGAAGTCAGCCGCGTGGATCTCCCAGTTCAGTTCTGCGTCCCACCGTTTCGCCACCTGGAAATGGGCGGTTCGACGCAGCGCGTGGTTCAGGACGATGATTTGGTTGTCGTGCGCGACGCGGATGTTGGGTTCGCCGGCGCGATCGCCCGGATTGAGTCCCGACACGATCTCGAGTTGGTAGCAGCGCAACACCAGGTCGGGGCGGCCGTCGCTATCCAGGTCCCGGGCCAGGACCGGCGTGACCACGACACGGTCGAACCGGTTCGCCACGAGTTGCAGTGTGCGTTGGAGCGCGAGGTCGGGGTTAAGGACGCGCAGGGTGCCGTGACGATCGCCCAGGTAGAGTTCCGAGTGGCCGTCCCCGTCCAGGTCCGCCGCCAGACAACCGGTGAGGTATACCCCCGCTTCGTACTGGGCCATTACGACCCCGGTGGCCGAGAGGCGGAAGACGGGGCCGATTTCGGGCTGGTTGTAGGCGGGCCAATGGTCCACGGCCCCGGTCAGCCAGGCCAACAGGGCAGGCGGCTGGTCCGGTCCGGTGCGTGCCAGCAGGGGGAACACGCGCGTGTACGGTCCCCCGAGTTGCTTGACCCAAAGCAGCTCGCCGTCGCTGCGGAGTGCGCGGAGGTAGGCGGCGTCATCGGCGGTTCCGTCGGGGGCGACGTTGCCGTTTTGGACGGCGTCGGTGCCGAAGACGACCTCGAGGGTGCCGTCACCGTTCAGGTCGAGCGTGACCAGGCCGACGATCGCGCCGCCGGTCAAGTGCCGCCAGCGGAGAGTGGCGGACTCGAAGTCGAAGCAGAGCACGCCCCGCGGTGCGAAGTGAGGCTTGCTGCCGGTCATCACGCGGGCGAGCAATTCCCGGCGGCCATCTCCTTCGAGGTCGACCAAGGCCAAGGGCATGAGGTCGCTGCGAGATTCGGTGCCGTGGTCGGTTTCCTCGGTGGCGCCCTCGGCACGGAAGGTGCGGAGGGCATAAGGGTTCTGGTTCAGCAGCGCTATCGTGAGGTTGGTGCGGTAGCGCCAGCAGGCCAGGACTTCGTCGACTCCATCCGGCAGGTGATCGCCGGCCAGGTAGGGACGCAGCGTGTCGCCTTCGCCGCGGGGGAGGGTCCAACGCGTGATGCGTTGGCCTTCAGCGGAGAGCAGTAGCAGGTCTTGGCCGCTAGGGGCGAAGAAGGCTATATCGCGTCCGGCGCCGCGGGATCCGATGACCGCAGTGGACCAGTCCCAGACCCCGGGCACCTCGATGGTGCGCAAGAGCCGCAGTCCGGTGGACCGGAGCGGCCCGAGTGCGATGTAGGCGGCGGAGGCGGCCAGCGCCAGGCCCAGGAGTGCGAGCCAGACTTTGGCTGGGCGGCGCGGGGCGTGGGACGAGCTGGGGGCCGAGTTGGCGCTGAGCTGTCCGCGGGGACCGAGTGGTGGCTGACGGCGCTGGATGCGGGCCAAGTCCTCGACGACGTAAGAGATATGAACGTAGCGGTCCTGCAAGTTGCGGGCCATGGCGCCGTCGGCGATGGCAGCCAACGCCGGGCAAGCGTCTGGGGCGACGGCGAGAATCGGCGGTGGAGGACCGGCGCGGATCTGCGCGATGACCTCCTGGCGAGAGGCGCCCGTGTAGGGCGGTCGGCCGGTCAGCATTTGATACAACACCGCTCCGAAAGCGTAGATGTCGCCGCGGGTGTCTTCGGCTTCGCCGCGAGCGGCTGCGGGCGAGAGGTACTGGGGCGTACCCTCGATGTGGAATCCGCGGGGGTCAACCAGTTCGTCGTTGAACAGGCTCTGGGCCAGACCGAAATCGGCCAGGCGCGCCTGGCCCGGCTCCTCGAGGAGAATGTTGCTGGGCTTGAGATCGCGGTGGATGATGCTGTGGCGGTGCGCATAGGCCAAGGCGCTCGCCACTTGCTCGGCCAGGGCAAGAGCCGTCCCTCGTTCGAGAGGTTTACCGGGGGTGAGCAGGGCGCCCAGACTGCCACCCTGCAGGTACGGCATGACTAGCCAGCAAGCCCCATCGAGTTCGCCACACTCGATCACCGGCATGATATGCGGATGCTCGAGGGCCGCCAGGTGCCGGCCCTCCTTAAGGAAGAAAGCCCGCGCGCGCGGGTGGGTGACCAACTCCGGCCTCAGGAACTTAATGGCAACCTGCTGGCCGGTGTCGATCGCACGCGCGCGGAAGACGATACCCAGGCCGCCCTCGCCCAACCGGTCGAGGAGCTCGTATCTGTGCCCGAGATCTGCGGGGGCGTGCCACGCGGCTTCGCCCGGGACTGGCCAGGCTGGTTCCCTGGGCGTGCCCGTGGCGAGGGCGGATACTTCGAGGTCCCGCTCGGCCGCCGATCCTCCTGACGGCAACGCGCTCACACGGAGCTCCGTTTAGCGCGCCTGGCCGCAGAAGGCAAGCCTGGTCGGGCAAGGCTGGCGGAGGGCGCGACGGCTTGGGGACTACGGATGGCAGAGCTCAGGCTGCGGGCGTCGTTTGGAGGGCGGGCGGGATCGAGTCGAGGCGAGCGAGGCCGAGGCGGGCCAAGGATTTGGTGAGTTCATCAATCCAAGGTTGAGCCAAGAGCCAAAGGGCGCCCTGCCGAAGCGCGCTGTCACTGAGGGTGGTGATTCGCTGACCGCATCGGGTGAGGGCGGCGAAGATGCTGGTGTAGTAGAGGGCCAGGGCGATTTCGCGCGGCAACGACGAATCGGCCTGGGCATGTTGGGTCTTGCCGAACTCTTTGACGCGCTCGAGGAGATGGATGGGCGGGTTGGGATGCGCGAACAGATCGCCGTAGGTCTGCAAGGGCGGTGGGCCGGCATGGGTTGGAGAGGCGGAGTTGGGGGGGGCGGTGCCGGGGTTGGGCTCGGGGTCAAGCGGGAGCGCTGCGGACCATTGGTGCTGAAAGACTTCGGCCAGCTCTTCCGGCAGCCAGTCGCCCGTCGAGCTCTCCTCGAGCTCGATGAGTTCGGCCAAGCGCCGGGTAGGGCTGCTGGCCTGCGCTGGGTTGTCCTCCGCAGGAGCCTTCATACAATTCGAGTGGCTCGGCACCACCAATCCTGCGGCGGCCGGCGTGCTTCAAGTTCGTCGTAGAACGCCGCCAGGCAGGCGCGTGCGTTGCTCTCTCATTATGGTATATGCAAACGGCAACCGGTTATGGCGCCTTAGGGTGCGCGTTCGAGGATGAGCTGTAATTCGCGCAACTCGATTTCGATGGCCGCGTCGCCTTTGGCGTACTCGGCCACCACGCTCCGGAGGCAGCGGGTGAACATCCGTCGCCCCGTTTGCAGGAGATTGCGGGCTTCCATGGGAGAACCGAGGCTGAACTGCCGGATCAACTCCCCGTAGTGGATCGGGCTGGCCCCCACGGCTAAGGGTCGCCAGATCCGGGCTTCGAACAGGCCCCAAACGTCGGATCGGCCACTGTCCGCGCAGGCCGCCTGCATGCGACGGCCGGCTTCGCGAATCACTTGTTGAGCCCACACCAGGTCGAATGCAGCCGGGACGGGGTCGACTTTCAGCGTCTCGGCGCGATGGGGTACTTCCTCGAGGCTGACGAGCCCCCCGGGCGGCTGGCGCTTGAGGCTGTTTTTGGCGCGGAAGGATTGCAGGATATGGCGGTGCCACGCCGTCAGCAAGTAACTGCGGAATTGATGTCCCCTCAACGGCTTGGCTTGCGCGATCAGGCCCCGGGTCAACACGCTTTCGAGAACGAAGGCCTGGAACCAATCCTGCGCCTCCTCCGGGCGGGCGTGGAAGTTATGGATGGCATACTTGGCCAAGGCCGGTTGATAGCGGTCGAGCAAGTCGCCCAGGGCCTTGCGGCCGGCTTCTTCATCCGACTCGCCGGCTCTCTCGACCTCCGACCAGTGGGTCGACGGGAACGATCCTCCACCGCCTTTTCGGCGTTCGGGCAGCATACGAATCCTTCGTGCTAGGGGATTACCGGTCAGTGCCCCTGGCGTGGCGTTCGTTTGGGCCGAGGTTTCATCGGCAAGTGGTGGGCGATGCAGGATTCGAACCTGCGACCTACTCCGTGTAAGGGAGACGCGCTAGCCGCTGCGCTAATCGCCCCACCGCTAAATCCCTTTCGCGGCGCTGAGACGCGACCACTATGCCCGCTGGCGGGCCGGCGGCAAGCTCCTTCCGCGACAGCTCCTGCGTCGGTAGCTCCTGCGGCACAGCGACTTTTTTTGAAACACGCTCCCTGGGGGCGGTGTCTGAAACCAGCAGCGGGCAGCGGGCTGAGAGTACTAACGCGACCTCGGGATCGGCGACCGTTTCAAGGTAGGGCGCGCAGTCCCCTGCGCGCCGCAAACCGCGTTGGACAGGCCGGAGGAAGCGGCGCGCGCAGGGGACCGCGCGCCCTACCGCGGGCTCCTGGGCCGGCTCGGTGACTCATGACTAAGTTGGACAGCAAGATGGATTTGTGTGCTAATCTGGCGCGGTGGCTGCCAGCACGCAGCCGCACGATGGCATGAAACGAACCGCTGCCGCGCTCATGGCTCTGGGTTTGGTGGCCGCCCTGGCGTATCTGTCCGGGTGCGGCCTAAACCCGTTTGCCAGCGCCGAAGCCAAGCCGGACGATCCGAGCAAGGCGCCGGCGGCCGTTCCGGTCGAGGTGGCGCCGATCGCGCGTGGGCGCATCGAGACGACGCTGAAGTCGTCGACTTGGATCGAGGTCGAGGAGGAGGTCAAGGTGTACTCGAGGGCGGCCAATCGGGTGGCCGAAGTGCGTGTCGAGGAGGGGGACGCCGTCGCCAAAGACCAACTGCTGCTCCGGCTCGAGGACGACCTGCAGAAGACCAACTTGGGCAAGGCCCAGACCCGGGTCGAGAAGGCGCGGCAGGAACACGCGCGGCAGGAGGCGTTATTTGGCCAGAAGTTGATTAGCGAGCAGGCGTTCAACGACATCCAATTCGAGCTGCGTCAGGCGGAGTTGGCGCTCGAGGACGCCCAACGCGAGCTCGGCTACACCGAGGTGCGCGCGCCCATCGCGGGCACCCTCACGCGGCGGTTGGTCAAGTACGGCGATTTTGTGAACCCGAACCAGCACCTGTTCGATCTGATGGACTTCGACTCGATGGTGGCCCGGGTGCACATCCCCGAGAAAGACCTGCCCGCTCTCGCGCTGAACCAGGTGGTCCGCGTCACGAGCGCTTCGCTCGGCGACCGCGAGTTTACGGGGTACGTCCGCCGCATCGCCCCGGTGGTCGAGGCCCGGACGGGGTTAGTCAAGGTGACCGTGGGGTTCAAGGACATCCGCGAGCTGCGGCCGGGAATGTACGTGAACGTCGAGATTGTGACGGCCACGCGGGACGACGCCCTGCTCCTCTCGAAGCGGGCCTTGGTCTATGACCGCGATCTGCGGTACGTGTATCGGCTCTTGCCCGAGCGCAAGGTCGAGCGGCTGTTGATCGAGGCCAAGCTCGAGGACCGGTTCAACCTCGAACCGGCGTCTGGATTCCAGGAAGGCGACCAGATCGTGATCGCCGGTCAGACCGGGCTCAAGGACGGCGCCCTGGTGCGGTTGCCGACGGATCCGGAGCCTGAGTCGCCCAAGGACGCCCAGCCTCGCGGCGCGAACCCCGCCCCGTGATGGCAGCCGGCCCTCCTACCTCGCATTTCACCACCAGCCGGCCGGTGGCGGTGCTGATGGTGTTTACGGCGGCGGTGGTGTTTGGGTTTTTCTCGTTCCGCCGATTGCCGGTGACCCTGATGCCGGAGCTGAACTATCCCACGTTAACGGTGCGGACCGAGTACCCGGCGGCGGCCCCCGAGGAAGTCGAGAACGAGGTCAGTCGCCCGATCGAGGAGGCGCTGGGTGTGATCGGGGGGTTGAACCAGATCAGCAGCATCAGCCGGGCGGGCATCAGCGACGTGGTCCTCGAATTCCTCTGGGGAACGGACATGTCGCAGGCCACACAGGATGTGCTCGAGAAGTTGGACTTGGTCTTCCTGCCGCGCGAGGCCGAACAACCGTTGATCCTGCACTTCGACCCCGCGTTGGACCCGATCATGGAGTTGAGCTTCTCGGGTGAGCCACCGCGTTTCGTGGGCGAGGCGGGGCTGCGCCGCCTGCGCCGGCTGGCCGAACTGCAGATTAAACGCGTGCTCGAGCCGATCAAGGGCGTAGCCGCGGTGCGGGTTCGGGGCGGGCTCGAGGAGGAGTATCACGTGCTGATCGAGAAGGCCAAGCTGGTGCGGACGGGTCTGTCGATCCAGCAGGTCATCGACCGGTTACGCCAGGAGAACATCAATGTTGCGGGCGGCACGCTCAAGGAAGGGCGGGCCGAGTACATGGTGCGCACGCTCAACGAGTACGAGGACCTCGACCAGATCCGCGAGACGGTCGTGACGCGGCATGAAGGTCGCAATGTGCGGATCGCCGACCTGGGCCGCGTGCTGCGCGCGCACAAGGAACGGGAGATCGTCACCCGCACCGACGGGGCGGAGAGCGTCCAGATCGACATCTATAAGGAAGCGGATGCGAACATGGTGGCAGTGGCCCAAGCGGTGGTGGCGACGGTGGGCACCATCGCCCCGGACGAGTTCCCGGCGCCGCTGCCGTTCTGGATGCGTTTTGGCCCGCCGGGGCCGCCCCGGCCGCCCCCGCTGGCGCACCGGCTCTATCACCAGGAAGGGGCGCGTTTGGCGGTGGTGGCGGACCGGTCGCTGTTCATCGAGAGCAGCATTCGGGAGGTGCGCAACACGGCGGTTCTGGGGGGCTTGTTGGCGGTGGCGGTGCTTTACTTGTTCCTGCGCGACCTCAAGACGACCGCGATCGTCGGGGTGAGCATTCCGATGTCGCTCCTGATCACGTTTGCGCCGTTAAACCTCTTTGGGGTCTCGCTCAACATCATGTCGCTCGGGGGGCTGGCGTTGGGGGTGGGGATGTTGGTGGATAATTCGATCGTCGTGCTCGAGTCCATCTTCCGCTGTCGCGAGGAAGGGGACGACTTGGTGGCCGCTGCCATTCGCGGCACCCGCGAGGTGAAGGGGGCGGTGGTGGCGGCCACGCTGACGACGGTGGCGGTGTTTTTTCCGATGGTGTTCGTCGAGGGGATTGCGGGCCAAGCCTTCGGCGATCTGGGTTTGGCGGTGGTGATTTCGCTCTTGGCCTCGTTGTTGGTGGCCGTTTACTTCATCCCGATGTTGGCCAGCCGCCGGCGCCTGCAGCTCGAGGCCGGCGAGGGCGCCGTCACCTCGGCGCCGCCGCGCGGCGCCTGGCGCGAGTGGCGCGCCTGGGTGCAGGCGACGCGGGGATTCTGGTTCTACGGTCTGTTGCCTTACTATCTGATTCGCCTGGCGATCGGGACCGTGCTCGAGTGGATCGGGCGCGCGGTGCTGGGCCTGGTGCGCGGGGCGAGCTGGGCGCTGGTTCGGTTGTTGGTGCCGGCGGCGGTCGGGGTGGGGCGCGCGGTGCTGGGGCCGCCGGTGCGTTGGATGGGGGCGGGTTTGGCCAAGCTCAACCAGGTTTACCCGCGCCTCATCCAGGCGGCGTTGGATCAGCCGGTGCTGATATTGGCGGTGGTGGCCTTGTGCGGGGTAATCGCCTGGCAAGCGGGGCGGAGCCTCGAGACGGAGCTCTTGCCCGAGGTGCACCAAGGCGAGTTCACCTTCGAGGTCAACCTGCCGGTGGGCACGCCGCTCGAGCAAACCAGCGCCATCTTGGGCGCCGTCGAGCAGCGGATCTTGGCGCAGCGGGACGACCTCCGGAACTTGCTGGTCACTTACGGGTACGATGTCACCAACCTCAAGCGCTCCGATGAAGGGGAGCATTCCGCGCGCTTCAAGGTCCTGTTGGCGCCGGACCGCGACCCGGCAGGGGCCGAGGAACGCGTGTTGCGCCGGTTGCGACCCTACTTTAGCGAGGTCCCGGACGTGGAGGTGCGCGTCGTGCGGCCGGTGTTGTTCAGCTCGAAGGCGCCGATCGTGGTCGAGGTCGAGGGAGACGATCTGCCCATGCTCAAGCAGATCTCGCAGCAGGCCGAGGCGGCGCTGGCCGGGCTGCCGGCGTTGGCGGATGTCGAGGCGACCCTGCGCAGCGGCGCCCCGGAGATCCAGGTGAGCTACGACCGGAACCGGCTGGCGGCGTACGACCTCAACATCAACACGGTCGCCCGGCAGGTGCGGGACATGGTCAAAGGGTTCGAGGCCACGCGGTTCAATCTCAAGGACCGGCGCATCCCGATCGTGGTGCGCCTGGACGAGAGCGATCGGGCGCAGTTGGCGGACATTGCGCAGTTGGTGGTCAACCCGGGCACGAACCAGCCGATCCCGCTGGCGGCGGTAGCTGAGTTGGCGGTGGGCGAAGGCCCGAGCGAAATCCGGCGCGTGGACAGTCAGCGGGTAGCGTTGATCCAGGCGAACATCGCCTCGGGCTCGCTCGGGGGCGCGGTGAAGCAGATTCAAGCCGCGTTACGGACCCAGATACAATGGCCGGCGGACATGCGGTTTGCAATCACGGGCCAGAACGAGGAATGGCAGCGCAGCCAGGGGAGTCTGTACCTGGCGTTGGCGCTGAGTGTGTTTCTGGTGTACGTGATCATGGCGGCCCAGTTCGAGTCGTTGGTCCAGCCGTTAATCATCATGTTTACCATTCCACTGGCGTTCTTTGGGAGTCTGGTCGGCTTGGCCTTGCTGGGGCGGAGCCTCTCGATCGTGGTGTTCCTGGGGTTGATCATGCTCGCCGGGATCGTCGTCAATAACGCGATCGTGCTGGTCGACTATGCCAACACCCTCCGCGCCCGCGGACTGGACTTACGCCAGGCCATCGTGACCGCCGGGTCGGTTCGGCTGCGCCCGATCTTGATGACCACATCGACGACGGTGTTGGGTCTGCTGCCGATGGCCCTGGGCTTGGGCGACGGGGCCGAGATCCGCACCCCGATGGCCCTGACGGTCATCTGCGGGCTGGTTTCCTCCACCGTCTTGACCTTGGTCCTCATCCCCACCATCTACTACTTGGTCGTCGGCGCCGGCGAGCGGTGGCGCCGGCCCGCGGAGGAACCGCATGCCGTCGCCCGGCTCTGAACCGACTCCGCCGGCCGTCGTGGATCAGCCGGGCCAGGTGGCCAGCGGCCTGACCGAGTTCTCGCTCCGGCGCCGGGTCACGGTACTGGTGTTGTTGCTGGCGATCCTGGTGGTGGGCGGGGTGGCCACCCTGGGCATCCCCCTCGAGTTGTTCCCGCGCGGCTTCACCGGCCATCACCTGATGGTGTTCGTTCCGTGGCAAAACGCCCCAACCCAGGAGGTGCTCGAGAAGATCACCCGTCCGCTCGAGGAGGAGCTGAGCACGGTCCGCGGATTGGACCGGCTCAACTCGTACTCGGGGGTGGGCCGCTGCAGCGTCTTCCTCCGGTTCAAACAGGGCACCCCGATGGACATCGCCTACCGCGAGGTCCGCGATCGGACCCAACGGGCGCGCTTGTTGTTCCCCGACGACGTCGATCGGGTGTTCATCCGCAAAGAGGACGCCTCGGGCATTCCGGTGGCGGTTTTGGGTCTGGTGATCGATCCGGCCCTGATCGACTCCTACAACCTGATCAAGAAAGAGATCCTGCAACCTCTCGAACGCCTCGAAGGCGTCGCCACCGTCCGCGCCGACGGCCTCGAGGAGAAGGAAATCATCATCGAGGTCGACCGGCAGCGGGCTGAGGGCAACGGGCTGAACCTTTACCAGTTGGCCCGCGAGTTAGGCGGCGACAACTTCACGCTGGCTAGCGGCCACGTGCGCGATGCGGGCAAGAAGTTTCTGTTGCGTTCGGTGGCGTCCTACGCGTCCCTCGAGGAGCTCGAGCAGCGCCCCATCACGCCCACCGTCCGGCTCAAGGACATCGCCCGCATCAAGTACGAAGAACCGGAGAAACGCTACAGTGTCCGCGTCAATAGCCGCCCGGCGGTGGCGGTGGTCATCCTCAAAGAGGGCGAGGCCAACACGGTCGCCGTCTCCCGTCGCATCAATGAAGCGGTGGCGGAGATGCGCGCGGATCCGCGGTTGGCCGGTCTCTACATGGAATCGCTCTTCAATCAGGGCGACGTGGTGCTCGATTCGCTGCGGAACCTGGTCAAGGGCGGCCTGATTGGCGGGGTGTTTGCCGGTCTGGTGTTGTTTGTGTTTCTGCGGCGGTTCCGCCTGACGCTCATCATCACGCTGGCCATCCCGATCTCGCTGTTGATCGCGTTGGTGGTGATGTTCTTCAGCGGCGAATCCCTGAACATCCTCACTATTCTGGCCCTGATGATCGCCATCGGCATGCTGGTGGATAACTCGATCGTCGTGGCGGAGAACATCCATCGCTGGCACAAAGACGGCCTGCCGCGGCGCGCGGCCTGTGTGCGGGGCGCCGGCGAGATCGCGCTGGCGATCACCATGGCCACGCTGACCACAGTGATCGTGTTTGTGCCGGTGGCTCTGGTCGAGGGCCAAGGTCAGTTCTTCCTGCAACGACTGGCGTTGCCGTTGTCGGTATCGCTCATCGCCTCGCTGCTGGCCGCGTTGGTCTTCATTCCCCTAAGTGTGTACTTGACGCTGCCGACCAACGGCCTCAGTCACCCGGCGTCAGCCTTCCGCCGCTGGCATGAGCGAGTCAATGCCGCCCTGCGCCGGTTCTACGCCCTGACCTTCGAGCGGCTCAACCACCTCTACAACCACACCCTCGCCCTCTGCCTGCGGCGCCGGCTCGATTTGGTGTTGGTCTTAGCGGCGGTCTTGGCCCTCACGTTCGCGTTCGGCTACCGGCGGCTCGAACTGGTCGAGCAACAGGAAGAGGACCTCACCAGCTTTCACATCGAGGTCGAGGCCTCGAATGAGTACGGCTTCGAGGATCTGCGCGTGTATTTCCGGGAGGTCGAGCAGGTCCTCGAGCGACGCCAGGAGGCCTACGGCTTGCGTGGCTATTTCATCTTCTTCCGCCAACGCGGCGGAGAAATCGAGGGTTGGTTCGACAAAGATAGACCCCAGAAGCTTACCGCCCGCGAGGTGGCCGCCAAGCTCCTCGAGGAACTGCCCCAGCGGCCGGGCCTCAAGCTCTACTACGGCCGCGAAAACCAGGCCGAAGAGGCCAAGGGCAAAGAGGTCTTTGTCCTGCGCCTCGAAGGGGACGATGCCGCGCTGCTGGACGAAGTGGCCGAACGCCTCGAACCGCTGATCCTGAGCGTCGAGGGCGTGCTGGGCATTCGGCACAGCGAGGAACGCGCCCCCAACGAAATGGCATTGGTCATCGATCGCGACCGCGCCAGCGCCAGCGCGGTCAGTCCCGAAGTCATCGCGGGGCTCGTGGGCTACGCCTTGCGCGGCAGCGCCCTGCCTAAGTACAACGAGGCCGGGCGCGAGATCCCGGTCCGCATCCGTTTCCGGGAATCCGACCGCGAAAGCCTGGCGGACCTGCACAGCTTCCAGGTGCCCACCGCCACGGGGGCCGTCCTCCCGCTCTCGGCCGTGACGGACGCGCAGATGCTCAAGACCCCGCGCGGCATCTTTCGCTCGGACAAGAAGATCAATCGCACGATCACCATCGAGCTCAAGGCCGATCACCTGCGGGACCCGCGGCGAGCGGGCCGGCTCATCGAGCGTTTGCAGGCCCTGCCCCGGCAGGTCACCATGCCGGAGGGCGTTCGGGTGGGCAGCTTCGAGCGTCAGGGGTTCAACGAGGACGTCGCCAACCTGAAGTTCGCGGCGGTGCTGTCGGTGCTGTTCATTTACCTCCTGATGGGCTTTCTCTTCGAGAGTTTCATCTTGCCCTTGTCGATCCTGTTCACCATTCCGTTGGCCAGCATCGGCGTGGTTTGGCTCCATCGCCTGATGGGCATGGATGTGGACTTCCTCGGCGTGGTGGGGGTGATTTTGCTCATTGGAGTGGTGGTGAACAACGGCATTGTCCTCATCGACTACGTGAACCGGCTGCGGGGCGAGGGATTCGAGCGGTCCCAAGCCCTGCTGCGCGCCGCCGATCGGCGGTTCCGCCCCATTGCCATGACGGCCCTGACCACGATCATCGGCATGATCCCGCTCACCCTCAGCAAACCCAACGACATCGGCCTGAGCTACAAAAGCTTCGGCCTCACGCTCATCGGCGGCATGAGCACCGCCACCCTCCTCACCCTCCTGGTTGTTCCCATCTTCTACACCTTCTTCGACGATGCCCGGCAAGCCTTCGCCCGGGCCCTGGCGCCGAAACGGCCGTAATTTGCTTGCCCCTGATTCGCTTTCCGCCGCACTCTTGCGCCCTCGGGCTATGGGCGGCACTACCTCCTCGTTGGGTCGAAAAGGAACAAAGAGCAAGCCGGCACGCCGGCCGCGACTTGTCCGCCAGCCCTCTGCTGTCCTCCGCCGCCAGCGTCGCTCGGCCCAAGTCCAACTCGAGCCCCCCGCCACTTCCTCAGCGCCGCCCAGCGATCCCTCGCCTCCTCGGCCGCCAGCGCCCGAGGCGTTTGCGGTGCCTCGGGACGAGGGGGCCATGGTCCAGAAGCCGGAACGGGGCCGCTACGACTCGGATACGGCCATCAAGCTGTACTTGCGCGAGATCGGGCAAGTCAAACTGCTGACTCCGAACGAAGAGGTCGAGCTGGCGGCCAAGATCCAGGCCGGCGATCGGCGCGCGCGCGAGCACATGATCAAGGCCAACCTGCGCTTAGTGGTCAAGATCGCCCATGATTACGATGGCTTGGGACTTCCGTTGCTGGATCTCATCAACGAGGGCAACATCGGCCTGATGAAAGCCGTCGAGCGGTTCGACCCCTCGAAAGGCGGCAAACTCTCGACCTACGCCGCTTGGTGGATCAAACAGTCCATCAAACGTGCCCTGGCCAACCAGGCCAAGACCATCCGGCTCCCCGTCCATCTGGTCGACAAGATCTCGCGCATGCGGCGCATCGCCACCAAGCTGCACGAAGTCTACGGCCGCGAGCCTACCGACGAGGAGCTGGGGGACGAGTTGGGGATCTCCGCTTCCAAAGTGGCTCAGTTGCGCAACGCGGCGATCCGGCCCGCTTCCCTCGACGCGCCCATTGGCGACGACGACACCAATACCTTCGCCGAATTGGTCCAGGACGATCGGGCGGAAGATCCCTATGAGAGCCTGGAAGAAAAGACCGTGACGGGGATGGTCGAGCAGTTGGTGGACCAGTTAGATGAGCGGGAACAAATGATCCTGCGGTTCCGGTTCGGCCTGGACGGCGGCGCCGAAAAGACCCTCGAAGAGGTCGGCGCCAAGTTCGGCGTGACCCGCGAGCGGATTCGCCAGATCCAGAATCTCGCCCTGGCCAAACTCCGTCGCATGATCCAGAAAATGGAAGGGAAAAAGAAGTGAATCCCGCATGAGCACGCCTACCGTCACCCCGGCCGACCTCGAACGCGCCATTCGTAACGTCCCCGACTTCCCCAAGCCTGGCATCCAGTTCAAAGACATCACGCCGGTGTTGCAGGATCCGCGGCTCTTCGCGGCCAGCGTCGAGTTGCTGACGGCGGACCTGGCGCCGGGCTCGATCCAGGCCGTCGTGGGCATCGACGCGCGCGGCTTCATCTTCGCGGCCGCCGCCGCGTTCAAACTCGGCGCCGGTCTGGTCCCCATCCGCAAAAGCGGCAAACTCCCCTACCGCACCTTCGAACAGAGTTACGACCTCGAGTACGGCTCGAACACGCTCGCCGTTCATGTGGACGCCGTCCCCTCGGGCAGTCGCGTCCTCCTACTCGATGACCTCCTGGCCACGGGCGGGACGGCCCAGGCCGCCGCGGCGCTCCTGACGCGATTGGGCGCTCAAGTCGTTCGGATCGGGTTTCTCGTCGAGTTGTCGTTCCTCAAAGGGCGCACGCGCTTGCGCGACTTCCCGGTGCAGTCTTTGGTGGTCTACTGACCCACAGGGTCGCCTCCGATGGGCGGGTTGAGTGGCATCGACGAGGCCGTCTTTCGGCTGTGCAACCAGGCGGTGGCCAACCCCGCCTTCGACGTGCTCATGCCGTGGTTGAGCGGCAACCCGCTGTTCCTGCCCGCCTTGCTGGTCACGGCGGCGCTGCTCCTGGCCCGGGGCGGCGCGCGCGGACGCATATGCGTGGTCATGCTGGTCTTGCTAGTGGGCGTGGCCGCCAACCTGTCTGTCGAGCTCCTCAAGGAGGCCATCGGCCGACCGCGCCCGTTTGCGGCCCTCGAGGATACGCGCTTGCTCGTCGGGCGCGGCCGGTCGCTCAGCATGCCCTCCGGGCATGCCGCCAACTGGTTTGCCGCGGTGGCGGTGGTTTGGGTTTATTACCGGCGGGTGGCTTGGGCCCTGGTGCCCGTGGCGGTCGGCGTGGCCTTCTCCCGCATGTACAACGGTGTCCATTACCCGAGCGACGTCCTGGCCGGAGCGTTGCTGGGCTTGGGCTTGGGGCGCTTCGGCTTGGTCGGCCTCGATCGGCTCTGGCGCCGACTGGGCCCGCGCGCGTTTCCGCTGTGGCACCGGCAGTTGCCTTCACTGCAACGGCCGGTGTTCCACCCCGACCCGTTGGCCTGGCAACCCGACCTTCCGGCCGTGCGCGACCTGGCGGCCGCGCGGCAGCGACAATGGCTGCACCTGGGGTACGTCCTGATTGGCGTCCTGTTGGTGGCGCGCTGGTCGTATCTGGCCGGCGACAAGATCGAGTTGTCGGAGGACGAAGCCTACCAGTGGCTGTGGTCGAAGCACCTGGCGCTCTCCTACTACAGCAAGCCGCCCATGATCGCCTGGCTGCAGGCCCTGGGAACCGGGCTGGCGGGGGACACGGCCTGGGGCGTGCGTTGGCTCTCGCCGGTCTTGGCCGCGGTCGTCAGCGTGCTCCTGTTGCGCTTTCTGGCGCGCGAGACCAACGCGCAGACCGCTTGCGGACTGATCCTTCTGGCGACTGCTACCCCCCTGCTGGCCGGCGGTTCGATCCTGCTTACCATCGACGCGCCGTTGGTCTTGTTCTGGACCGCCGCGCTGCTGGCGGGTTGGCGTGCCGTCCAACCGACCGGGCGCACGCGCGATTGGGCCTGGGCCGGTTGGTGGGTGGGTTTGGCGTTCTTGAGCAAGTACACCGCGCTGCTGCAGTGGGTGTGCCTGGCCATCTTCTTGTGCGTGTGGCCCAAAGCGCGTGTCCACCTGCGCCGGCCGGGGCCATACCTCGGTGTGCTCATCAGCCTGGCCTGCGCCGCGCCCGTGCTGGTGTGGAATGCCCAGCACGACTGGATCACCGTGTCGCACCTGCACGACCGGGCCGGCCTCGGCGCGGTCTGGCGACCGACGCCGAACTTCTTCATCGACTTCTCCCTCGCCATCGTCGCGCTGCTGAATCCGTTCTTCTTCCTGGCCGCCCTGGCCGCTGCGTACAACGTGGTGCGCCACCGGCGCTCGCACCCGCTACTGATGTACCTGTTCTGCCTGAGCATACCGCTCCTCTTGGGTCACTGGCTCTACACCGCGCGCGCTCGGGTGCAGCCGAATTGGATCGCCCCAGCCGTCCTACCCCTCTTCGGCCTGCTCCTGGTGTTCAGCGAGACGGAGCTGCGGGCCGTCCACAAGCGCTGGCGGGCCTGGCGCACGGCCGGTCTGGCGTTGGGCTTGCCGCTGGTCCTGGTGCTGCATGACACCAACCTGGTGGGGAAACTCATCGGCACGCCGCTCCCTGCTCGGGTCGACCCGCTCCGCCGCGTGCGCGGTTGGAGCGAGCTGGCGCGCGTGGTGGGCGAGACCCGCTCGGAGTTGTTAAGCGAAGGCAAACCGGTGTTCATCATCGGCGGCCACTACGGCATCGCCAGCCTGATCGCCTTCTACCTGCCGGAGGCCAAGGCCGGCGTGCCCGACCAACCCCTGGTCTACGCCCTCCATACCGATCAGCCTAAGAACCAGTTCTACTTCTGGCCTGGCTACCGCCACCGCAAAGGGGAAAACGCCATCTTCGTTCGCCATGCCCGGGTCGCCGAGCCAGCGCCGGACACCCTTCAGACCGAGTTCGCCTCGATCACCGACCTGGGCTTGCGCCAGATCGCTTACCGCGGTCGGGTCTTGCACACCGTCCAGTTGTTCGCCTGCCGTGACCAACGCTAGCCCGAGCCCCCCGCTCCTCTCCCCTCCCCGCCCGAGGACTGTCGCCGCCAGCCCACCCACTCGGCTGGCACACACCGTCTTCGCCGTCCGCGACTACGACCTCGCGCGGACCCTGACCTCAGGCCAGACTTTCCGCTGGCGCCGCGCCGGGGCTGGGTGGGAAGGCGTCCTGGGAACGCGCTGGGTCCGCCTGCAAGAGCAACCGGGCGGAATCGCCGCCACCGCCCTCGACCCCGGCTCGGACTGGGCCTGGCTGCGCGACTATCTGCAGGTCGACACGGACCTGGCCCGCGTTCTGGCCAGTTTCCCTGACGATCCCGCCTTGGGGGCGGCGGTGCGGGCCGCGCACGGGCTTCGATTGCTCCGGCAGGATCCCTGGGAGTGCCTGGCCAGCTTTCTGCTCTCGGCCACCAAACGGATCGTCCAGATCGAACACATCGTCGCCCTCCTCTGCCGCCGCTTCGGTCAGCCCCTCCCAACCCCCGCCGGTTGCCCCACCGAGTTTGCCTTCCCAACCCCCGCCCGCCTCGGCGCGTGCGGCGAATCGGACCTGCGCGACTGTAAGATGGGCTTTCGCGCGCCCCATCTGCGCGCGTCGGCGCTGGCCGTCGCGTCCGGTCAACTTGACATGGCCGCCTTAGCAGCCCTGCCACTGGCTGTCGCCCGGGACCGGTTGATGGACCTGCCCGGGGTCGGGCCGAAGATTGCCGATTGCGTGCTGCTCTTCAGCCTGGGACACCCCCAGGCCTTTCCCGTAGATGTGTGGGTGGCGCGCGCCCTGCGCCAATTCTATTTCGCCGGTCGAACCGTCACGACTGACCAACTCCGCGCGTTCGCCTGCCACCACTTCGGCCCCTTCAGTGGGTACGCCCAACAGTACCTCTTTGACTACCTCCGCCGCGGTTCGCGGCGGGCACAGGACGGTGCGCCCGCCATTCGAAGCGCTGTCGATTCGGGTCCCGAGGTCTCATGCGTATGACTTCCCCTTCACTCGCGCCGCCGCCCGACCACGGCACACCCACCCTCGAAGTCACCTTGACCCCGGCCGAACTGAACGCCCTGCGCCAACGCGATCTTGACCAGACGGTCTGCGTGGTCTTCGACGTGTTACGCGCCACCACCACCATGCTCGCGGCCTTGGCTCAGGGTGCCGAACGCATCATCCCCGCTGGCGAGATCGCCGAGGCCCTCGCCCTGCGCCAACGGCAGCCGGAACTCCTGCTGGCCGGCGAACGTCAGGGCGTACGCATCCGGGCGGAACTTACCGGCGGCGTTGACTTCGACCTGGGCAACTCGCCGCGCGAGTTCACCGCTGACCGAGTCCGCGGGCGCCACCTGGTCATGACCACCACCAATGGCACGCAAGCTCTGCAGGCCTGCGCCCACGCCCAAACCGTGCTGATTGGCGCCCTGGCCAACCTCAGCGCGCTCGCCCGGAACCTGGAACGGCAGCCGCCCCCCCGCCTGGTCCTGGTCTGCAGTGGCACTCTGGACCAGGCCGCCTTCGAGGATACCCTCGCCGCCGGTGCGCTCTGCGATCGACTCTGGTCCCGTTACTCCCCCGACCAGGTGGCCGATGCCGCCCGAATCGCCCGCGTCGCCTACCGCGCCCACGCGCACGATCTCGCCGGCGCACTGGCCAACACCCGCAACGGCCGCCGATTGCTGCGCCAACCGGACTTGCGCGGGGACGTTGCCTTCTGCGCCACGGTGGATCGGTTCGATTTCGTGGCCGGTCGGGCCACTGACGGCTCGATTGTGCGTCTACCGGAATCGGCTTCCGGGTGGACAGGGTAAGCCCGGCACGGTACAACGCTCCAAGTCCCAATCGCTCGAACGCTCGAACTGATGCAAACTGACTTGGCCCGGCGGCGCGCTCGACGCAAGTACACCCGCTCCCCCCAACTCCGGGTTTGGAGAAGCAGCGCCTGGCTCATGCGGGTGTTGGTCGCCCTCGGTGTGGTCGTCCTGCTCGCCTTGCTCTCGCTGCCGAAACTCTGGTTGGCGACCCCCGATGGTTTTCGCCCGGTGGTGCGCGTGAGCCTGCTGGACTTGGCCCAGGCTTGGTCCCTGGACCGCGCGGCCCAGCGCCTGGCCGCCGCTGGCCAACACCGCGACGCCCAACAACGTTGGCAGGCCGCCGTGGGCAACAACCCCGCCAACGCCCAACTCATCCGCAACACCCTCGAGCATTTCCTGAGCCGCAGCACCACCGGCTCCCAGCCCGCCATCGAGATGGTCCTCCACACCGGTTGGCTCTTGCGCCTGACCGAGACCAACCGCGCCGACCGGACCCTGGCCGCCCGCATCTACGATCATTTCGCGATTCCGGACATGGTATCGGCGATGATCGAGCCCGTGGTGGACAACCTCTCCCCGCTCGAAGACGCCTTGTACCTGAAGGCGCTCTTCGCCGAGGCCCAGTGGTCCGAGTTCACGACGCGCTGGGACCGCCGCCAGGCGCAGTTCGCCCAGGATCCCGAGCTGCGCCTGTACCACGCCGCTTACCTCGCTGGCTGGGGACCGCCCGGCAGCGTCACCGACAGCCGGCAGCAACTCGAAGACGCCACCGCGGACCCCCAGCTCCGAACCACCGCGCGTCGCCTGCGGCTAATCCTGTTGGCGAAGACCCTCGAGGTGGAAGCCTACGGCACCCTGCTCACCCAACTGGTCGCCGAACAGGCCGACGAGCTGATGCAGCACTTGGCCTACTGGCGACTGCTGACCGACGCGGGCCAGAAAGCGGAAGCCCAACAATTAGCCCGGACTTGCCCGCGCCAACCGCGTACGCCGCTCGAACTGTTCCAATTGGCTAGCGCCCATCTGGGCCTGGGCCTCACCGAGGAGGCCCTCGAGACCCTCCGCCGGTACGCCCGCGAGTTGGCTGGCCCCGGCGTGCCCTGGGGCACGCGCACCTGGCAACTCTACACCGACCTGCTGATTACCCAACGCCGCTGGGACCAGCTACGGGCCGCGGCCTATGACCTCCGGGTTTGGGACCGCGCCCGGGACATCCTCGCCGGCTACAGCCTCTACATGGAGGGACGCGCTGAGTTCGGCCTCGACCACTTCGGCCAAGCCGCTACGCTCTTTGACCGCGCGGCCGCCAGGGCGTACCCAGACCCCGAGGTCGCGCTCGAGGTGGCGGCCAACCTCCACGGGCTGAAGTACCCGCGAGCCGCTTGGAAAGTCCTGCGCCCGCATGCGATCCACCTCAGAACCGCTCTGACCGCTTGCCTCCTCATGGTCGAGATCCAACTCGCCCTGGCCGAGGACGCCTCACTGCTGCTGCAGTTCGCCCAGACCGCTTACGACCTCGCCCCGGAGGACCCCGTGGCGGTCAATCATTACGCCTCCGCCCTGCTCATCAACCAACAAACCCCGGAGGAGGCCGCCCGCCTCACCCGCGCCTTGCTCGAGGCTCAACCGCCTTTCCCGCCCGCTGCGGTCACCCACGCCCTGGCCCTGGCGCTGAGCCGGCGCCTCCAGGAAGCGGAGCTCTTCCTCGACGCCATCCCGCCAGCCGCCGTCACCGGCGTGGCCAAGAGCTTCTTTCACCTGGCTTGGCTCGAGATTCACGCCCGATCCGGCCAACCGCAACTCGCTTGGGCCGACCTGGACCAACTCGCCCAACAGAAGCTCTTCCCCAACCAGGTCCGTTGGCTCGAAACCCAACGCGCCCAGTTGCCCCCGCGCCGCGCCGAGCCCTCGGCAGACTCATGACTCCTCAGGATCGTCGACTGCTCGCAGCTAGGGGGCCGACCGAACTATGAAAACACGGATTGGCATTCTCACGGGGGGCGGCGATTGCCCGGGCTTGAACGCAGTCATTCGCGCGGTCGTCAAGGCGGCCGCCAAACGGGACTGGGAAACCTTGGGTATCCTGGGCGGGTTCGACGGTCTGTTGAGCCCGCCGCGTCAGCGACTCTTGGATTACCACGAGATGGATGCGTTGCTCTTCGTGGGCGGGACCATCCTCGGCACGGCCAACAAGGGCCAGTTCGCCGCCAAAACCGGTCACGGAGACGTCCGCCGCATCCCCAACGCCATCCTGGCCGAGGCCCAGCGCAACTGCGCCAACCTGGGCCTGCGCGCCCTCGTGGTGGTGGGCGGCGACGGTTCACTGACCATCGGCCAACAGCTCTTCGAGCAGGGCCTGCCTGTCGTCGGTGTCCCAAAGACCATCGACAATGACCTCGAAGCCACGGTGGTCACCTTTGGCTTCGACTCGGCCGTGGCCAGCGCCACCGACGCCTTGGACCGGCTCCGCACCACCGCGCAGAGCCATCAACGAGTGATGGTCCTCGAGGTCATGGGGCGCTACGCCGGCTGGATTGCGGTCGAGGCCGGTATCGCCGGCGGCGGCGACGTCATCCTGATCCCCGAAATCCCCTTCCGCTACGATCGGCTCTGCCAGAAGATCCTGGAACGCGAACGAGAGGGGAAGACGTTCACGTTGGTGGTGGTGGCAGAAGGTGCCCGAGAACAAGCGGGCGAATACGTCACTGCCGGTTCCGGCGAGGCCAACCGCGAGGCGCGCCTGGGGGGCATCGGAGCGGTGGTAGCCGCCGAGATCCAGCAGCGCACCGGTAAAGAGACCCGCGTGTGTGTGCTGGGCCACTTGCAGCGGGGGGGACCGCCGACGAACTTCGACCGGTTCCTTTGCACGCGGTTTGGGGTTCATGCCGTCCGCCTGATAGCGGAGGAACGCTACGGTCAGATGGTCGCTTACCGACCGCCTGACATGGTCGGCGTCCCCATCACCGAGGCCATCGGCCGGTTGCGTACCGTGCCCCAGGACGGCGACATCGTGCAGACTGCGCGCTGCCTCGGGATCAGCTTCGGCGACTGACTCATCGAAACCCGTCGCGGCCGTGGCCGTCGGCCTCGGGCGGTTCGGGCTGGCACCGTCACGCAGTCTAGGTTGTCAACTATTATTTACCAGATCACTAGTTGCTAAACCACTCATGCCCAACGCCTGCGGTTGCGAGTGGGAGTGGTTCGGGCAGAGCTTGGCGACACTGGTCACGACCGTCGCCGTGGCCGTGACCGTGGCCGTGGCCGTCGGCCTCGGGTTGTTCGGGCCGGCACCGTCACTTAGTCTAGGATGTCAACTATTATATGCCAGTTCACTAGTTTCTAGGCGGCGACCCTCGTCCAGTATGACGTTCAGCAAAAGGGCCGGGGCAAGAGCCCCGGCCCGTGCAAGTGATCTAACGGGAACTCTAGGTTACCGCTTGATGCGGAAGAACTTGGCAGGACCCGCTGCAGCCGTGGTCTGCGGGTTGTTCTGATTGACGGCATCGGTCCACGGACCCGTGACCGCATCGGCGTGCTGGAGGGTGCCAGGGCCGGTCCAGGAGATGGTCACGTTGCCGCCCTGCAGAACCGGCGGGTTGAACTTGGTGTCTTCCTGGATCACCAGGGTGCGATTCATCGCCCAACCGAGGGCGGCGTCGATGAGCTTCACGCCCGCGGGGGTGAGGGTCGAGTAGGTGGGGTCGCCGAGGAAGACCATGACCCGGCGCTCGGGCGCGCGGGTGGTTCCGTCCACGAGGAATGCGCCCTTCTCGTAACCGTAGATGCACGGATTGAGCGACCCATCGTTGAGGGTGGCAACGACGGTGGCCGTCGGCCCGGGCATACCCCAACTGAAGGCGTCCGGCATGGTGCTCACCGTGTGCACGCCCGCCGCCAGGCCGGCCGCCAACGGGTGGCCAGGCGTGGCGATGACGACGTCGGTCTGGCCACCGGTGGTGCCGCGGTCCGCACCGGTGTCCCAGGTCATCAGGTAGTTGTCCTGGAGCGCCTGCTCCCAGTTCACCACCGGGACGGCGACGTTGCGGAACTTGTCGCCGACGTTGCCCGAACCGACCGTCGACGAGGTGATGACCAGCACGGCGTTGTTGGCGTCGCTGGTTTGGCTGGCCGAGTCGCCCACCACCACGGTGTCGAACCCGAAGGCGGTCAGGCGGTCCACGAGCGCGGCGTCACCGGGGCCAAGCGCGCCGGAGCTGACGACGACGAGGAGGACCTTCGGGCCTTTGCCCACGGTGAAGGACCAACTGTTCGAGATGCCGCCATAAACGATGCGCACGGTGTGATCGGACCCAGGCGGCAACGGGCTCGGCGGCGTGTAGCGGATGGTCGAGTCGGTGCCTGAGGTGGTGAGGGTGTGCGTGACTTTGGCACCGTCGAGGAAGAGTTCAACCGGGTTGGCGCCCAGGTTGGCCACTACGGCCTCGATGGTGGTGTCGGTTGGGACCGCCGTTTCGCCGATGAGCGGTTTGACGGTCTTGAGATAGGGCCGAGCCGGGCCGCGGTAGACGCGGTAGGCCTTGATGCGAGTGGGGTAGTTGCGGTCGTTGATCAACGTGGCCGAGATGGCCTCCGGATCCATCGAGTAGAACTCGACACTGGCGCCGCCGGTGCCTTCCCACCAGAGCAGGCGCACCGGGTAGATGCCGTCCTGCTGGACGATGAAGTCGAACGAGGTTTGCGGGATGGTGCCCGAGACGCCTCGGCCGCCGCTGACTTCGCCTAGCGTGACGGGCATGAGGTCGCGGAAATCGGCCGCGGCGCTCACCTTGAATCCGTCGTCGCTGTTGACGCCCAAGCGGTAAATGCCCGCCTTGAGTTCGAGATAGGCGATCGCTTCGGCCACGATCCAGTTCTGGTAGGCGGTGTCACCGGCGTAGATGCCCGGGATTTCCGCGTCAATCCAGTTCAGGTTCAACAAGGCGGGGTCGGCGCCTTGGGTGAAGCCGCCCGCGTTGGCAGGCGCGGTTTGGTTCCAATTAACGACCTCGAGCACGTGTCGGCCGTCCGGATCGAACCCGGGGTAGGCGCCGTTGATGTACGGCTGGCTGGTCACGGGATCGATGTAACCGCGGGCGAGCTGTCGTTCGGCCGCGGCGGTCGAGTTGTTGTCGGCGAAGCCGGTGCGGGCGACGATGGTCCCGGCGGAATCGGACATCTGGTAGACGTCGACGGTAAAGCCGGAGCTGTTCAGGTCGAGTTGGCTCGAGGGCACGGCGAAGGCCGGCTGGAGGACGGGGAGCGAGGCGTGGTTCATCACGGTGAACTGCCAAGGTTGGGAGACGTTGTTGGCCGGGCTCGAGGTATCGCTGAACTGGAGCTCGACGTTGTAGGTGGCTTCCGAGTCCAGGATGCCCGGCGGATCGTAGGTGACCGAGGTGATGGCGCCGGACTTGTTGATGGTGGGGGTGACGGCGGTGCCGTTGACCAAGAGCTTGATCGAGCCGCCCGCGACGGCGGTGCCTTGGTCCACAACGCGCGCGCGAATCACCGCGCCGGGCCACACGTTGGCGGCGCCGGGCAGCGGCCACACCGTCGCGTAAGGCGGCGCGGGCACGCTCAGGTTGCTGTAGGCTTTGATGCCCTTGGGATTGGCGCGGTCATTGATCAGGATCTTGGTTTGGGGCGTAGCCAAGTAGTCGATCGAGAGGAATTCGAGGTTGGCGCCGCCGTTGCCTTCGTACCAGATCAGGCGCACGGGGTAGATGCCGTCGGCCATGACATCGACGTAGAAGGCGGAGTCGGCCGAGCCACGGCCGCCGTTGAATTCACCGAGGAGTTTGGCGGTGGTGCTACGCGGGTCGCGTCCGGCAAAGAGCCGGAAACCGTCGTCGCTGTTGACGGCCAAGCGTTGGAGGCCCTTCTTGAGTTCGAGGAGACCCACGAATTCACCCACGATGTCGTCGTTGTTGGCTGGGCTTTCAGGATCGGTGCCTGGGATGCCCGGGATGGCCGCATCCGGAAACGACGGGGTCGAGGTGCTCTGGAAGTTGCCGATTTCGGCGGTGGGATCTTGGTTGAGATTGATCAGGGGCACGGTGTAGGTGCCGCCGGGGCCGGTTCCGGGCACCACGTAGTTGACCAACGGATTGCCGGTGGTGGGATCGGTGAGCCAGCCCGCCAACTGCAGCTCGCGCACGGCGGTATTGTTGGGCAAGGTGTTGTTGGGCCAACGCGCCGTGTCTCGGGCCTGCACGATCCGCGCCACGAAACCTGAGCTGCTCAGGTCCACCGAGCCCGCCGGGAGGGCATCTTCGGCCGCTAACGTGGCGTAGTACTCGACGGTGAAGGTGAGCGTGTCACTGATGTCGACCGCGGGCGAGCCGGTGTCCTGGAAGGCGAGCACGGCGGTGTGGGTGGACTGGGAGGCGAGTTGCGGTGTGGCCGTCCAGCGGACGGTGGTGATGTCGGCCGCCTTGGACACTTGCGGGGTGACGGCGGCGCCGTCCAGGGTCAGGGTGACCGAGCCGTTTTTCACCTGGGTATCGGAGCCGTCCAGGATGGTGAAGGTGACGCCGAAGAGGTTCCCGCTGGACCCGGTCACGATCGGTTTCTTGGGGTAAGGCACGACGACGGCACCGTACATGTTTTGGCCGTTGTTATCGGGTTGTTTGATGGCGAAGGTACCGGCGTTCATGATCTTCAAGTAGATGCTGGACCACTGGTTCACGCCTTGGCCGGGACCGGCGCCGTCGGCGCCTTCGTCGACGCCGATGTGGTCGGGCCAATCCGGGTTACCGTGGCGGTTATGGCCGGTCTTCACGGGTAGCCAGCCCTCGAGGGGGATCCACTCCATATCTGGGGTGGCGCTCCCGGTACGGGTCAATTGCCAGTCCGGGTGGTTGGGCGGGTTCGCGTTGCTGCCGTCGCCCAGGCGATCGTCGACGAGCATATACACGAACGATTTCTGGGAGATGGTGACGTCGAGGCGATAGCTGGGGTTGTCCCGGTTGTCGTTGCCCGACATGATGTATTCGCCCCCGAGCAGGTAGCGCGGAATCAACAGGGTGGGCGTGGCGCCGGTCCATTCATGGTTCCGGTCGACAAACGCCGGCACTTCTTCACCGAAGAAGCCTAGGGTAAAGGGCGTGCCGACCGCGCCGGTGGTTGGCTCGTTGGCCACCGTCCGGTTCCAAGTGATTCCGGTCCATTTGGCCAGGATGGTGTCGGTGGGTTCGTTGTCGCCGCCGGTCTCGACCACGTCCGTGATCACCGGCAGCCCATTGGCGCTGGCGCAAAGCAGCGTCAGCGCGCTCCAAAGGCTCAGCGGCGTTCGCCAAGCAGTGAGTTGGTTCATGGGTTCTCTTTTGGGTTGCAGAAACGGAACCCGAGCCGGACACGGGTCCTGATCTCCGGCGCCTCGCCGGGCCAAGTCGACCGCGTTCGTTACTCTGGGTCCGAATCATTGGATGCGAGGTCAGGCTATCGGCAGGCGCATCTGGCAGCAAGGAGAACCGAACCCTCACCGGCAATTCTGACTGCGGCGCGCAGCGGAGTGCGCGCCCTACCGGGCAGGCATTCTCGAACGGAGCGCGGGCGTCTCGCCCGCGGCAGCGCGGCGTCCCGTGTGCACAGCGA
>Ga0194125_10001943_pt1 | contig 34713 bp, 39 predicted proteins | sample TA2KigC250mmetaG_FD_148626 | JGI IMG/M metagenome (GOLD analysis project Ga0194125, IMG submission 148626) | Freshwater microbial communities from Lake Tanganyika, Tanzania - TA2015034 Kigoma Deep Cast 250m | ecosystem: Environmental > Aquatic > Freshwater > Lake | place: Tanzania: Lake...
ACATAAGATCCGACTAAATAATTCTTTGATCATATAAACATCTCCTGCAGTATTTTTTAATGATCCTGCTTTCTGAAGTATTACCAAAAAGGCTGTATAATTGTAATCAAGGGGACTTTTAAGCTTATTTTTTTTCGATTATCAAGGATCAGAAAATGGAGGGTCAGTAATGCGAAAAAAAATTGATATTTCAATCCTGGTTGATCAGTACATCAGCCGGTTCCCCGCAGAAATTCAGGAAAGACTGCTGATGATCAGGGCTATCATCAGGCAGGCTGCCCCTGAAGCGGAAGAAACATTTGCTTACCAGATGCCGACCTACCGTCTGGGGGATAACCTGGTTCACTTTGCTGGTTATAATAATCATATCGGTTTTTACCCGACACCCAGCGGAATCGCTGCCTATGCAAAAGAACTCTCCAGCTACAGGTGGGCAAAAGGCTCCATCCAATTCCCTCACAATAAACCTCTGCCAACTGATCTTATTCGCCAAATTGTAGAGCACCGGGTTGCCGAAAACAGTAGGGGGGGCACCCAAAAGGGAAAGCAAATATCCTTGACTGACAAAGCTGTTGAAAAAGCCACTGGTAAAGGCTGGGATGAATGGTTCAGTATCCTCTACCAGGAAGAAGCTGATAAATTACAGCACAAAGAAATTGCACTACTATTATCGAAAAAGTTCGGAGTTGACGGCTGGTGGGCCCAGAGCATCACTGTTGAGTATGAACGGCATCTGGGCAAACGTCAGGTAGGTCAGGCTAAAAGTGGTACCTTCCAAACAGCGGTAAGCAAAACCATGCCCGGAAGCCTGGACCAGGTTTTTAATCTGTGGTTGGAAGCGGTAAAGGATACTGAAGAGTTTAATTCAATTCCGCTGGCTGAAAAGCCTGCGATCAGTAAAACTGAAAAATGGCGTTACTGGAGAGCCAATCTAAAGGATGGCAGTAAGATAACAATAACAGTTGGTTTAAAATCTGAAGATAAGTCTATGCTGACTTTCAGTAACGAAAAACTGAAAGATCAGGATGCCATTGAACCCTGGAAAGCATTCTGGAAAGACTACTTAAAGAAGCTATGAATTCAATCATATTGATCTTCATAACAAATTGATGTATTATATGTATGAAGGAGTTGATGACAATGCGTACTACTTTAAACCTGTCTGAGCTAATCGTTAAAGAAGTTGAAGCTCTTTACGGTTCCGAGAATCGGTCAAAAGCGGTTGAAAAAGCCCTGGAAGATGCTATCAGGCTGAAAAAGCTGTATGCTTTTATGGCTTTAAAAGGCCGGGTAGAAATTGACGAAGAAGCAGTAAGAAAAATCAGATTAGCGGAGCTATATGAAAATGAAGATAATCGTTGACACATCGGTATGGATTGAATACCTGAAAAACCGACCATCAGTAACAGAAAAACTTGACCAATTATTGCTGGCTGGGACTATCGTCACAGTGGGTCCGGTGATCGCTGAAATATTGCAGGGTGCAAAAACAGAAAAAGATTACCGGCTTCTAGAAAAAAATATCGGTGGCTTACCCCTGATAGAAACCAAGGTTGAAGATTGGATCAAGGCGGGTAAAATCTCATATGAATTAAGGAAAAGAGGAATTACTATTCCTTTAACCGATTGTTTGATAGCAGCAGTTGCTATCCACCAAAATGCTTCGGTCATGACCTATGATCGGCATTTTGAAAACATTCCGAACCTGCAACTTGAAGTGCACTAAAGGGGTCAGGTCTTGCAATACGACATCAACTCAGACCTGACTTTATTAACTTGCATTTGACACTGCCAAACAACACATAAAAGCCGTTCTTGTATATTCTATATTGCCTAAGAACCGTGCTGATGTGTATTGGTCAATATCGGAAAAAGTGACTACTGCTTTTGAGGTACAGGTATTGGTAATTTTGTTTTCAGCAGCACGATCTCAATCGCAAGCAGCAGTGCCAGCAGGTAAAAGCTGACCCCAAAACCAACCGTTTCACCGATTCTTCCGGAGAGTATGGGTCCAATGAAGAAGCCCAGCCCCCAGAAGAGGTAAAAAGCCCCTGAGATCGTTCCCTTAAGTGAATCGGCTACCGACTCATTAAGGTAAGCCATCGCCGATACCGAAAACATACCCAAACCAAAACTGGCCAGCAATCAGCAGTTAGATCGGGGGCGACTGCAGCGGAGAGAAAAAAGCAAGGCCAACTGCGGCAAAAAAGAGACCCCAGATCATTACCCCCCGTCGCCCCTTTCGATCGGAGAGCGACCCGGCAGCCAGTTGCGACAGACTGACGGCGATATAGAATAGCGAAAACATCAGGCTGATCATTGTCTGGCTAAAACTCTTATCAGTGATCAGGAAGGCGGGGATAATCGTTAACATCAGGCCATAAGCTGCGCCGTAGAGCGCAATCCCGATCAAAACTGCCAGCACACTGCTTTCAGAGAGCAAAGAAAGAAGTTTTCTAAAATTAAACCGTTCAGCACTGATTTCCGGGCGAAAATCTTCAACGAACAGATACATAATCAATGCCCCGGCGAAGCTGACTACTGCAAAGAAAACGAATGCCCTGTCTCCCTGTTCAGCGCTGCGGACTAAGAGCATCCCCAGAAGCGGACCGATACAAAGCCCGAGATGAAGCGAAGCATTGTATAAGCCAATAACCTTTCCCTTCGTTTCCGCGTACTGCAGGGAAAGCAGGGCCGGCGCCAGGGCCCAGATCGGCACCTCACCGATACCCTGCAAAAACCGCCCCATCAGGATCTGATTTGAAGTTTTTGCACCAAGATAAAGCAGGCCAACCACTCCGCAGATCAAGTAGCCGGCAATTAAAAGTTTTTTGAAGCCGATTTTGTCGGCCAGGTGACCGATAGGGATTTGCGCCAATACATAGGTAATCGCAAAAACAGAAGCTAGTAAACCCACCACAGATACAGAACCCGACAGATTAATAACGCGCTGCGGCAGCAGGGCAACAATCATACCTACGCCGAGCATGATCAAAAAGACACTGATATTGATGGCCGTTAGTGATTTGTTGTTTTTCATGATCATCAGCCTGTCTATAAAGTTTCTGATGTAATGCGGCTAAACCCGGGGTCAGTCATTCCATCTTTCTGCTAACTTCTCTGCATGAAAAAACCATAAACATTGCTATCATGATTTGCATTATACCATCTAAAATCGTCTTTTTCATAACGTCTCTTTTTTGCTTGACAGGAAGATGTGGGTGGTGTTAACTTATACATGAACAGCTATTCATATGTTCATATATGAGGTGGTGAAGGTCTTTGAATCCGACATTTGACGATGAATTAAGGTGCGAAGTTACCACTGTTCACCGGGAGTTGGTAGAACAAACCCGGCAAAAGATGCCGGCGGAAGAGAAGCTCTATGATCTGGCCGAGCTGTTTAAGGTTTTTGGCGATTCAACCCGGATTAAAATAATTTGGGCACTTTTTGAATCAGAAATGTGTGTCTGCGATATTGCCGCGCTGCTGAATATGTCTCAATCAGCAATATCGCATCAGTTACGTGTTTTAAAACAGGCCCGTCTGGTTAAGCCCAGGCGGGATGGTAAAAATATGTATTACTCCCTTGACGATGAGCACATCGAAGCAATCTTTTACCAGGGTATAAAGCATATTAACGAATAATCAGAGGACGGATATATAATAATTATGACACCAACTGAAGGCAATGTTTGTTTGGAGAGCGTGGATTGCACCAGTAAAACCGGTATTGACAGGACTAAATTATTAAAACCTTCACGCCTGGTGCTTTATGGTCTGGGGTTAATTCTTTTTTTATTCGGCATTATGCGCAACCCGGATGGCTGGGCAGGTTTTATGGTGTTTGCTTCAGCCTACCTGATATTTGGTAGTGGTGTGCTGCTGGCCGCTATCCGCAATGTGATCCATGGCAAAATATTTGATGAAAACTTTCTGATGTCCATCGCTACTTTAGGGGCATTTGCCATTGGCGAATACCCCGAAGGGGTCGCGGTGATGGTTTTTTACCAGGTAGGAGAGTATTTACAGGATAGCGCTTTATATCGCTCCCGCCGCTCGATTGAGCAGTTGATGGAAATAAGACCTGACTATGCTAACCTGCTAGAGGCAGGCAAAACCCGCAGAGTGAACCCGGAAGAAGTGAGTATCGGATCAGTTATTGTTGTTAAACCCGGGGAAAGAATCCCACTCGATGGAGAGGTTATTAAAGGCTCTTCTGCCTTAGATCTATCGGCTCTAACCGGTGAATCATTGCCACGGGAAGTTTCAGAAGGCGACCAGGTTTTATCCGGTTCAGTCAACAAGAGCGGCTTGATTGAAATCAGAGTAAGCACTGAATACAGCCAGTCAACTGTAAGCAGAATCTTATCCCTTGTAGAAAATGCCGCTTCCCGAAAAGCAAAAACCGAACAATTCATCACCCGCTTTGCTGCTTATTATACTCCGCTGGTGGTAATTTCGGCCCTGCTGCTGGCCGTTATTCCCCCGCTGGTTATCTCCGGGCAGGATTTCTCCACCTGGGCTTACCGGGCCCTGATTTTCCTGGTCATCTCCTGCCCCTGTGCTTTGGTTGTTTCAATTCCGCTTAGTTTTTTCGGCGGTATCGGCGGTGCTTCCCGTAAAGGGATCCTGGTCAAGGGTGGCAACTACCTGGAAGCCTTGAGCCATGTTGATACTGTGATCTTTGACAAAACTGGCACTCTGACGCACGGCTACTTTACAGTGAAGGATGTTCAGCCGGCAACCGGTTTCAGTCACGACGATCTGTTGCGCTATGGGGCTGCAGCAGCTCATTATTCCTCCCACCCTCTATCGGTCTCCATCCGTGAAGCAGCTATAACAAAACCGGAGGAAATGCTAATCGCCTCATGCGAAGAGTTACCCGGTCGAGGGGTAAAGATAAACTACAACGATCAGCTTATCCTCATGGGCAACCAGAAGCTGCTGAGCGAGCATGATATTGAGATCGGGGATGACAGTGATCATAAAACCAGGGTCCATTTGGCCATTGATGGCCGCTATGCCGGGAGCATAACCTTAGAAGATGAGCTTAAAGATGATGCTGTTTCGGCTGTTCAGGAGCTGCGCAGACTGGGGATCAAACAGATTATAATGTTAAGCGGTGACAAACAACAGGTGGCTGAAGAGATTGGCCGTAAATTAAAGCTTGACAGGGTTTATGCCGAATTGCTGCCCGATCAAAAAGTGGAGATCATCGAAAATTTGGAAAAACAAAAGAACCGAAGTGGTAAAAATGTATTTGTCGGAGACGGCATTAACGACGCACCTTCTTTAGCCAGAGCGGAAATTGGGGTAGCGATGGGCGGTGTGGCCTCCGATGCGGCGCTTGAAGCGGCGGATATAGTGCTGATGACCGGGCAGCCTTCTAAGCTGGCCGAGGCGGTCGCAGTGGCCCGCAAAACAAGAGCGATCGTCTTTCAAAACATTGTGCTGGCATTAGGCGTTAAAGCAGTTGTCATGGGGTTGGGGCTTTTCGGCCTGGCTTCAATGTGGGAAGCGGTCTTCGCCGATGTCGGCGTGGCCCTGCTGGCTGTACTTAACGCCATGCGGGCCATGCGTTAAATCAGGCGCGTCCCAAGCCGGCACGCGTTCTATTACGCGTTCTAGGGACGGTTCTCTTGACGCATCTGTTTCTTCATCAAATCATTAAATTCAGCTATAATTTTAGGTAGATTAACTTACACGCGCTTGTTAATCGGGCAGAGGCAATGCGTCAAGAGAACCGTCCCTAGAACGCGTTGTTAGATTCCCAGGGATTTGAGGGCTTCGTAGACCAGGAAAGCCGGCCAGACCAATGCTTTCAGGAAGCCGATTACACCCATCCAGAAAGTTGTCGCCTGACTAATGAAGTAAATCGCCGCCCCGATAAAACCGAGGCCGTAGACAGCACCGCTGTGAACATCCTTTGCCACAATAACTGATCCCTCCTTTGCTTAATGCTAAGAAGCTAATGTAAATCGGGATTTTTAATAACCGTTTATCTTAATACCTTTCTTCTTAACTGCCGGTAAAATAACTCTGCATATTATTAACGCAAGCAGTGGTGGTCTGATCACGTTTTGACGGGGCCCAGACGACAATGTCAGAGCCGATCACTTTAGCTCCCCTGCTTTCGCATTCCTGTTTCATGATCTTAATTGAACCGGTACCTCCCAGCCAGAGAGCGGGTAGCTGCTTGGTTACAAAAAGAGCCACTTTCTTGCCCTCCATTCTCGGCAGCTGGGCCAGGTAAGCTTTCATTACCGGGTTTAGTGAAAAGGCCTGCACCGGGGCACCTAAAATCAAGGCATCGTAGGCTTCAATGGCCGGAATGCCGGTCAGCTCAAATTTTCCGGGCTGCGCCGGTTTATCACCACTGATTTGAATCTGCTCCAGGTTAGCAGTGTGACCTCGTTCTTCTAGCTTTACCTTAATTTTTTCTGCAACTCTAAAGGTATTGCCTGTATGTGAATAGACAACCAAGCCAATGTTCATAAAATGACCCTCCTGGCTGACGAAATTTTTACCATGCTAATTATAGCAATTTCTGGTGAGGGAAAGCCATAAATTTAGGTTAATTTTAAGTAAAATATTATTCAGGATCTTAGACAGGGGACAAGCGGGGAAGTGAAAGTTTTCTATGTGAGTAAAAGCCTGCGGGATTTAATTTCACCCAGGTCGAGGTGATGAGCATAAAAGGCGGTATTGATTGTAGCCAGCTCTTCGAGCTGCCCGGGAAGCGGCCGCAGCAGAGTTAGTTTTTCTATCGAAGATTTAAGCAGGTGGCGGGCCAGAGCCAGGGCTCCTTCAGAAACATTGATCACATCTGCTCCGCAACATTTACTGCAAAGCAAACCTCCCTGGCGGGGACTGAAGAATGTTGAAGAAGGTGAACCACAGCCGGCACAGGAATGAAGATGGGGGTGGTAGCCCGCTAAATCGGCCAGTTTTAACTCATAAGCCCGGCAGAGCAGATTTTTGTCCAGGCCGCCATCTAACGCCCTCCAACTTGCCAACAACAGGTTGCAGATGGCATCGCATTTTTCACAGCCGCTAATCAGCTTGTCGGTTAACTCATTTAGATAGAGTCCATAGGGGAAGAGATCGGGATCTTCACGAAAGCGATTAAAGCGTTCGATCGGATCCTGACCGGTCACAATCGGCCAGGTTTTTCCCTGATGGAAATTGAAGTTACCGAAGGTAAACAGGTCGATGCCGGCAGCCAGCTTGCTCTTGATCTTGCGCGCCCCCTTGGCAACAGCCTCGAACTTGCCTTCTTCAAAGGTGAGCATGGTTACCAGGCGGTCGGCTTCGCCGAGGTTGCGGGTCCGCAGGACCAGGCCTCTTGCTTTAAAGGATCTTTCAGACAATTTTCCCCTCACTCCAACCATCTCCCTCAAGGGGAGAGGGAGTTTTATAAGCTCTCCAACTGTTTAACAGATTTATTGTTATCTCGATTCATGACGGATTATATTATCCGCGGTAGCCGAGGCGACGCAGTTCTTCTTCCCGGTTGCGCCAGTCGCGCTTTATTTTAACCCGCAGGTCGAGGAAGATCTTTTCGCCAAATAGCGCCTCCAAATCCTGTCTCGCTTTGGTGCCAACTTCTTTTAAAAGCATTCCGCCCTTACCGATAATAATGCCAACCTGGGATTTGCGTTCCACAAATATTTCGGCCCTGATATCGAGCAGATCTTTGTTTTCGCGCATTTTCATCTCTTCCACCACCACGGCAATCGAAAACGGAATCTCCTGCCGGGTCAGCATAATGATCTTCTCGCGGATAATTTCGGCGACAATAAAGTGCTCCGGCTGATCGGTAATCATCTCGGGCGGGTAGTACTGTGGTCCTTCGGGTAGCAGATCAATCGCCGCCTGCAGGAATGGTTCAAGGTTTTCATGATTGAGGGCTGAGAGGGAAAACGACGCGCTAAAGGTGCACAGCTCTAAGTATAGCTCACGGTTTCTGGTCAGCTGATCCGGTGCGGTAAGATCACTTTTATTCAGAACTAAAAAGAGTTGGCAGTTAGCGGCATTGAGCAGATCGGCGATGTACCGATCACCCTGACCCGGCCTCTCATTTGCCTCAACAATAAGGGCTACCAGGTCGACTTCCTGTAGGGTAGAGCTGGCCATTTTCACCATCTCTGCGCCGAGCAGGTGCTTCGGTTTGTGCAAACCCGGGGTATCAATAAAGATGATCTGCGACTCTTCCCGGGTCAGAACAGCGCGAATCTGGTTTCTGGTGGTTTGCGGCCGATCGGAGATGATCGCCACTTTTTCACCAAGCAGAGCGTTCAGCAGCGTAGATTTGCCGACATTTGGCCTGCCGATTAATGCTACAAAACCGGATCGGTGCATACATTCTCCCTTGGGTCCTTAATCTTGGTTTAGCGGAATAACTGTTTTCAAATCAATAACCGGCGTGCCGTTAATCAGGTCCAACCCTCTTACCGTCAGCACGTTTTTTTCAATTGCCACCAGCTTCGCGATCGACTGGGCCAGGGCATTGGGCCTGAGAGGGGCGCGGCAGGCAAAAACGCCATATACTTCATGGCCCCGGCCGCTGCGCTGCTCCTTTAAAGTGTAACCTTTTGCCTTGTGCAGATGTGAGATCACGATAATTTCTTTTTCCTCATCCAGTCGGTAGAGGCCTTCTTCAAACTCCGGATCAACAATTATCTTTGAGAGCAACTCCCGGTAATGATCGGGTATTTTCTGCGGTTCAGGGTAATCGCTGATGACATAGCCAATCGGGTTGGCAGTAAATGGCAGGCGCCAGGTTTCTTCTCCGGCTAACAGCTGATCATCTACCGGGTTGGCCTCCCAGCATGCCTCTCCAAAAGGTTTTGCCAGCAGTTCAATTAACGGCATTTTAATTTGCTCCCCGGAAAGGTTCCCCATGATTACTTCAATATTGCCGCCCAACTCCCAAAGCACCTGGCGACAGGCCCCGCAGGGACTGGCCGGAGGGACGCTGTCGGTGGCTACGGCAATTTTGGTGAACTTGCGGTGCCCCGCATGAACAGCGTTCCAAATCGCCACCCGTTCCGCACAGACTGTAAGGCCATAAGAGGCATTCTCAATATTGCCGCCAGTCACAATCCGGTTGTCCTCAGTTAAAAGCGCTGCTCCCACCAGAAAACCCGAATAGGGCGCGTAAGCTCTCGTTCTGGCCGCACGGGCTGCTTTAAGCAGTGTCTGATCTTTCATTTGAACACCCCGTTTAAGTAAGAGTCGCTAGAAGTTAGCCGATACCAGGTAGGAGATAACCAAGTGCCAAAGTGGAGGGCCAAAAATAATCAGGCCAACGATAACAGCAAAAACCGATGTCAGCAAAACTGCGCCGGCGGCGACATCCTTGGCAATGCGGGCCAGGCGGTTACGTTCACTGGTGTAAAGATCAATTGTATTCTCGAGCGCCGTGTTAAAAGCTTCGGCCACTAATACCATCAATACGGCCGCCAGTAAAAAAAGCAGATCGTACTTCGAAACCTTAAGCCAGAAGCCGAAAAACATTACAATAATACCGATCACAACATGAATAATCATATTGCGCTGGGTCATAAAACAATATTTAAGGCCTAAAAACGCGTTCTTTAAACTGAGCCAGACTTTATCCACCGGTCACGCTCCCTCTTTGCCAGGAACTATTAACCTCAGGTATTTACTTTCCTTGGCTTGCATCTTTTCAGCTTCATCGTCCTTAAGATGATCAAAACCAAGCAGGTGAAGCATCCCATGGATTGCTAAAAGCGCAATTTCATTCTCCAGCTGGTGCCCGGCCAGATCTGCCTGCTCCTCTGCCCTCTCAATCGAAATGTAGATATCGCCGACAGCATATTCCTGATCACCGGGTGCGGTGTCTTCACCCGGTTCGAGGTAAGCAAATGACAGGACATCAGTTGGCCGGTCCTGGTTGCGGTACTCCTGGTTTAAGCGGTGCAGCAGTTCATCAGTGCCGATGGCCACCGCCACCTCGCCGCTCTGCAAATCATAGTCTAAAAGCATTTGATCGAGCAGTTTTTCAAGGTTAGCGATAAAATCCTCTGCCAGAAGCTCTTTTCCATGCAATACTTCTATCCTGACGGTCATCTGGCTGCTCTGCTCCTTTCAATTTCTGCCCGCAAATCTTTTTCCGGGTATTCGATCCTGGAGTGGTAAATGCCGGACATGATATAGATAAATGCCTGGGTAATCTTTTCAATATCGTTTAAGGTCAGGTCGCACTGGTCGAGCTGCCCGTCCTCGACTTTCTCCCGGATCATTTTCCTGATCATCTGCTCTACCTTGTTGCCGGTTGCGTCGGATAGCGAACGTACCCCGGCCTCGATCGCATCGGCCAGCATGATAATCGCTGCTTCCTTCGACTGCGGCTTTGGTCCTTCGTAGCGGAAATTTTCCGCCACTACCTCGCTGCGCTCGTTATTTTCCAGCGCCTGTATGTAAAAGAAAGAGATCATGCCGGTGCCATGGTGTTGTAAAACAATATCTGAAATAATTTCAGGCAGCCTGTGCTTACGACCCAGTTCGACTCCATCTTTGGGGTGACTGCCAATGATCAGGGTACTTAAGTTTGGCGACAGTTTAGCATGAGGGTTCTCTCCCGACAGCTGGTTTTCTGAGAAGAAAAAAGGTCGTTTCAGCTTACCGATATCATGATAATAGGCTCCCACCCTGGCTAAAAGGGAATTAGCATTAACCCTCTCCGCCGCTGTCTCAGCCAGATTGGAAACCATCATGCTGTGATAATAGGTTCCGGGGGCTTTCATCAACATTTCGCGCAGCAGGGGATGGTTCGGGTTGGAAAGCTCAAGAAGGGTAATAGCTGTAGTAACATTAAAAAGACTTTCCAGAAAAGGTAGCAGCCCGATCGCTACCACAGATGAAAAAATGCCGTTTCCGATACCGGCCACCAGGTCATAACCAAAACCGCGCAGAGAGTCTATTTCCAGGCTTACATTGCCGGAATAAAGGTAACTGGAAATAATTAGCGCTGCATTGACCAGCGCCACGTAAAAACCGGCCCGGGCCAGATCGCTGCGCTGGCTAAGCCTGGTAACGGCATAAATCGACACCAAACCGCCAAGCAAGGCAGTTAGCACAGAGGTAAAATCACCACCGGTAATCAAACCTACCATCAGGGCTAAGACCAGGTTAATGATCAGGGCCAGCTTGTAACCGAAAAACACGGTTATTAAAATGGCCCCGGTAGCAACAGGGATCAGGTAACCTGAAAAAAAGGTGGTAGCCACCGCCAGCATGAGGGTGATAATAAAGATTAAGCCCATCAAGAGCATCAGGTTGGGACTCCTGTAGACCTCAGGCACAAAGATCGACATATAGATAATTACGACAATAAAGATAATGACCAGTAACAGAAAAAGGCCTAGATAGCCGGCATAATCAGCCTGCTGGCCGCGGATTAGAGCTAAATCTTCCAACAGCGATAGCTGCTGTTCAGTAACAGGCTCACCCTCACTGACGATCAGGGTGCCACGTAGAATAATGGTCGGTTCAATCTGGCGCCTGGCTTGCTCGCGGTTATCTTCCGTCACCTGGGTATTGAGAGTCATGTTTTGTTCCACAAGAGGCTTAATAACTACTTCCGCAATCCGCTTCAAATCAGCACTGAAGGGATAAAGGGCTATCTCCTGGTTTAGACGGCGGCGAATTAAATCTTCTTCACCTTCCCTGATGCCATTTTCAAATATTTCACTGATCGAATTATTAATTCTGCCCTGTAAATCGCGAATTGTTGCACTGTCAGTCAGCAGGGCAGAGATTGTCGACAGTGGCATCTCTTCAGGAATTAATAACTGCATTGATTGAAGTTGATCGGGCCGTTCTACCTCTTCATTGGCCTGGATTTCAATCGCATTATCAAAGAATCTGGTCAGTTCACTTAGTGCCCGCTCCAGTACAAGAGGATTATAATCGTAGGCCTCAGGCACCATTTGGGCCGCCTGCTCACGCAACTGGTTTGTAGTATACTCGTCGATTACATCACGGGGGGCAAAAATGGTCCGCGAACTGGGACGGCCGACCGCTAAATCAAATCGGGCCGGCATGCTGAAGATAACCAGGATAATATAGATCGCCAAAAAGAGGGCGACAACCAGCACCAGTTTTTGCAGGCGTCGGTTATCTCTAAAGGCAATTGATCGGTTAAACAGATCAGAGGGAATTATCTTCTTTTGCATCTCTATCCCTTCCACGCGCTGCCTCGTAGGCCTCATAAGCCCTAATAATGCTCTGGACCAAAGGATGGCGTACAACATCTTTTTCGGTCAGGTAAACCAGGGCAATACCCTCGATCCCGGAAAGGATGCGCGGCGCTTCTTCCAGACCAGAATAGCGGCCCCGGGGCAGGTCAATTTGGGTGATATCCCCGGTTATAATAGCCTTTGAGCCAAAACCTAAGCGGGTTAAAAACATCTTCATCTGCTCTGAGGTGGCATTTTGCCCCTCGTCGAGAATAATAAACGAATCATCAAGTGTACGCCCACGCATGTAGGCCAGCGGGGCGATTTCAATTGTGCCCCGTTCCTTGTATTTCACAAAGGTTTCAACCCCCAGCAAGTCATAAAGCCCATCATAGATCGGCCTTAAGTAGGGATCAACTTTCTCCTGAATATCACCGGGTAAGAACCCCAAATGCTCGCCCGCTTCAACCGCTGGGCGGGTTAAAATCAACCGCTGGACCTGCTTGTTTTTCAGGGCATCTACCGCCATGGCCAGGGCCAAATAGGTTTTGCCGGTACCGGCCGGGCCGATCGATAATACAAGGTCGTGACGGCGCATCGCTTCAAGGTAGCGTTTCTGGCCAATCGTTTTTGGCCTGATCTGCTTACCCCGGGGGGTTACCAATACCAGATCGCTGAATATAGTGCGAATCATTGACCCTTCTCCCTGACCGGCCAGCTTCAGGGCATATTCAAATTCGCGGTCCGTCAATAGGTGCCCTTTGCGAATATGGGCAAGCAGTTCCTGAAAAAGGTGGTAAACTGCATCAACATCTTCTTGTGGGCCCTCAATTACCAACTCGTGCCCTTTCGGGATCAGGCGCACAGCGAATATATCTTCTACCAGGCTGAAATGTCGGTCATGTTTACCGAGCAGCTGAACCGACTCGTCACCACCGCTCAGCATGACAACCCGGCTTGATTTTTCAATACTCAATCAGCTTATTGCTCCCTTCCGGATGGTTATAGTTTTCCCCTGCGTCGCAGGGTAGGTGGTGGTTCGAGAATTTCGTGCAGCACGAAGGCCGCCAAAAAAGATTCTTTTTCGGTCAGAACCTTTCTGATCCCGAGGGCAGGTGCTGGTCGGTTAACCTGTTCAGGAGTTTTCATTCTCGGTTCCGCGGGTCTAGATAAGATAGTCCTGCCAGCCTCCTGAGGAGGGGTTAGTTCCAACATCGCTTCGGGCTCATACAATCGATAAGTGGAATCCGATACTGCTTCTTCCTCAAATTCAGTATTATATTCACTTTGGTCCGGAACGTCTGGACCGCTAAATTCGGCCATGCTAAAAAAACGGCCAAGCTGGCTATCCGGCAGCATAACTTTTTCCGGTCTTTGCCGGCCGGCAGCGGCGCCTCCACCCTTTATCGCCCGCATCACAGCACTTATCAGGTTAAAGACAATTACAAGGATGATCAGGGTTATAAAGCCATCCATCTTAAACGCCTCCGTTTACTTGTGCGGATCTTCGGTCTGCTCCTGCTGGCCCAGTTTACTGATGTTGCGTCTCATATCGGTGTCAGCCATTACATTCTTTAGCTGGTAGTAATCCATTACACCCAGGTTGCCTTCACGCAAGGCCTGCGACAAAGCCCGCGGAATTTCAGCTTCCGCTTCAACCACCTTGGCTCGCATCTCCTGCACAGCAGCGATCATTTCCTGCTCTCTGGCCACTGCCATCGCCCGCCGCTCTTCCGCTTTAGCCTGGGCAATGCGCTTATCTGCTTCGGCCTGGTCAGTCTGCAGCTGGGCGCCAATATTCTTGCCAACATCAACATCAGCAACGTCAATGGAAAGAATCTCGTAAGCGGTCCCTGAATCGAGGCCTTTGTTTAAAACAGTATTGGAAATTTTATCGGGGTTCTCAAGCACCAGTTTATGGTTATCGGAAGAGCCAATGGTAGTAACAATCCCTTCGCCAACCCGGGCAATAATCGTTTCTTCACCGGCGCCCCCCACCAGGCGGTCAATATTAGCCCTTACGGTTACCTTGGCCCGAGCTTTCACTTCAATACCGTCCTTAGCTACCGCCGCTACCACGGGAGTTTCAATCACTTTCGGGTTAACGCTCATCTGCACCGCCTGCAAAACATCGCGGCCGGCTAAATCAATAGCCGCCGCCCGCTCAAATTGCAGTGGTATTTCAGCCCGCTGGGCGGCAATCAGGGCATTTACCACCCGATCAACATTGCCGCCGGCCAGAAAGTGACCTTCAAGTTTGTTCGCGCTTAGATCCAGACCGGCCTTGGTAGCCTTGATCAGGGGAACAACAATTTTTACCGGCTGGACACGACGCAAACGCATACCGATCAGGGCAAATATTCCGACCGGCACCTGTGCAGCGAGAGCGGAAATCCAAAGGCCAATTGGCACAAAGCTTAGAATCACCGCCAGCACCAGAATAATCAGGCCGATAAAAATCAACAAAGTAATCAGTTCAGGCATTTTATAAACCTCCTATGATCTTTTTATTAATACTGATCAGGTTCGATCTGACGAACAATTACTCTTACTCCCTCGACTCGTTCAACAATCAGCTTCGTGCCTTGTGCAATAAAAACTCCTTCGCTAACTACATCAATCCGGCGGCCGTTGATCAACGCTGTACCAGATGGCCGCAGTGCTGTCAAGGCCACCCCATTTAGTCCATGCAGCTCTTTCTGATCGGGCGGGGCCACATAGCCTAAGTCGGCCCGTTCCTTCTCGGAGAGAATGATATGACGTAAGGCACCACGTTTTTCGAAAAAGCGGAAGGCGAAGTATGAAAAAACAACCGCCAGCACCAGCGAGATAACCAGCATCAGCATCCCCGTTTTAATTGAAACAGCAGCCAGGATAATGGCAATAATGGTTGAGATTAACCCCGAAACCCCAAAAACGCCAAACCCAGGCATAAAAGCTTCCACTATCATCAGGATGATACCGAAAACAAAAAGAATCAAAACCCAATATTCAGCCATTCCGGCCGCGATATTGCCGCCGAAGTAGAGGGCAAAAGCAGCCAGGCTCAAAATACCGGCGATGCCGAAACCGGAAGATATCACTTCAAGGATCAAACCAACGATGCCGATCATCAATAAAATCGTACCTATAATCGGGTTTGTCGTCCAGCCTACCAGCGTATCGGTAACCCTCTTTTCCACCAGCTCCCAGCTTGCTCCGGCTAGATTAACCTGCTGCAGCAATTCTTCCCGGTTTTCTATCGTTGCTTCGCTGTAACCGACCTCAAGCGCTTCTCCTGCGGTCAGGGTCAGTAAAACTCCGGCTTCAACCAAACCTTCTACCGCCAGATCTTTACGAACCATGGCTGAAGCCACCTGTGGATCCCTGCCTCGCCTTTCGGCCATCGCCGACATCTCTTTCTCCCAGAAAGAAAGCTCTTTTTCGTCAACAGTGCCCAGACCTAAATAGCGCGGTTCGGCTGCTCCAATAGTACTACCCGGAGCCATGTAAATGGCGTCAGCAGCCAGGGCCAGATAGGCACCGGCAGAGATGGCGTTTGTATTGACAAAGGCATAAATCGGCCGCGGATAGTCATCCATCAACCGGCGGATCCCCTCGGCAGCGTTAATGTAGCCACCCGGGGTGTCAAGCTCCAAAATCACTGCTGCAACATCCATCTTGCGGGCCTGGTCGAGGGCATAAGCAACATGGCTCTTAGTTCCGGGATCAATGGTACCATCTATGCTAATCACCGCAACAATATTTTCAGCTGCCGCTCCCCCGGTTAAAGGTATCAGGATGGCAAGCCCGGCCAACAGAAACAAATACCAGATTAGCTTTCTAATCGATGCAGGCAATCGACAGTCCCCCTGTTAAAAAGCCCAGCCTTATGGGCCGGGCTTTAATTTATTGTAGCTGTTGTTCAACCAATCGTCGGACGAGGCCACCATCGGCCCGGCCTTTAACCCGGGGCATCAATAGCCCCATTACTTTGCCCATTTCATTAAGGGACTGGGCCCCTGATTCGGCAATTGCCTCGCTGATGATTTTCCCTAATTCGGCCTCCGTGAACTGCTCCGGTAAATAGCGGCGTAGAATTACTATTTCATTTTTCAGATCCTCTAATAAATCCTGGCGACCCGAACGCTCATAATCACCTAAGGCTTCCTGTCTTCTTTTCACTTCACGTGTTAATATAGACAGCTCTTCATCGGCATCAAGTGACTCTCTTTTGGCAATAGCACCATTTTGCAATTCAGACCGCAGCATGCGAATCACTGTAAGTCTGAAACGATCTTTCGCTTTGGTTGCTTCTTTCTGGTCGGCCATCAGCCTTTCAGCCAACATCTCTCCAGACATCAAAAGAACACCCCCGCTAAAAGCTAGCGGCGTCTTTTACGCGCAGCTTCAGATTTTTTCTTGCGGCGCACACTCGGTTTTTCGTAATGCTCGCGACGGCGTGCATCTGATAAAATCCCTGATCGGGCACATTGTTTTTTAAACCGCTTAAGCGCCTTATCCAGGGTCTCATTTTTACCAATCTTAACTTCTGCCATACTTCTTCCCCCCTCTCCAGAAACCCTTTGCCAGGGCATGGAGCATAAACAAGCTTATACTTCCTTACCCTTAGCGATGGTTTGCAGCAAAGGTCTGCCTCCCAGGAGGTGGAGGTGAAGGTGAAAAACAATCTGGCCTGCATCGGGACCACAATTAATCACAATACGGTAACCCCTTTTATCGATCTTAAAAGCGCGGGCCAATTCATTGGCCACCATGTGCAGGTGACCAATCAGCATCTCATCTTCTTTTTCCATATCGAGCAGACTTGGGATATGCTTGCGCGGCACGATCAGAATGTGCACAGGAGCTGCCGGGTTAATATCCTTGAAAGCGACAACCTGATCATCAGAGTAAACAACATCAGCATCAAGCTCCCGGTTAATGATCCTGCAAAAGATACAATCTGCAGACATATTGATTCCTCCTGAGCGGTATTATAACATAGCCACCAACCCTTGAGAAGCAAACAGATAATTATTAGCGACCCTTAATTTAATTCGCTTTCTGACGGGATATTACCTTTTCAAGTGAAAAGTTTTTACAGCTCACCGGCTATCCGCTATAATAAAATTAGCGATCTAGAGGCGAGAGTGAGGTTTTATGGGACTTTGGAAATTGACATCCGGGAAGCGCTTAAACGCAAGGATCTGCTTTTTATCGATGTCCGCTCTCCCGGTGAACATGCCGAATCATCGATTCCAGACTCTGTCAATATTCCGCTTTTCAGCAACAGCGAGCATCACCAGTTAGGAACAATCTATCACTTATACGGTGAAAGCGAAGCTCGCAGCCTGGCTCTAGAATTTGTTTCACCCAAGCTGCCGCAACTCGTAAAGCAGGTAACAGAAACTTCACAAAGCTTGATACCACTGCTTTACTGTAAAAGAGGTGGGATGCGTAGTTTAAGCCTGTACCAGGTGCTTTCGATGTCCGGGATTAAAGTTTTACGCCTGAAAAACGGCTACCGGGGCTACCGCAAGTTAGTCAGCGAAGGCTTAAAAAGTTACCGATTTGATAACAAACTGGTTATTCTGCACGGACTAACCGGTGTTGGCAAAACTGATCTACTAATGATGCTGGAAAAACGCGGTTACCCGGTAATCGATCTGGAAGGTTTGGCTCGCCATCGCGGTTCAGTTTTTGGCTCTGTAGGTCTTGGCACCCAGCGCAGTCAAAAAGATTTCGATGCCCTGCTGTTGCAGAAGCTCGACTCGCTTAGAGCTGAACCGCTGGCTTTTATCGAAGGTGAAGGCCGGCGGATCGGCAACGTCTATCTACCGCATTTCCTGTCAGAGGCGATGAATGAAGGTTACAAGCTACTCTTGACTGCCTCATTGGAAAAAAGAGTGGCTCGTATCTTATCCACTTATAACCCGCAAAACTTAGCCGTACAAGAGCGGGAAGAGTTGGAGCAGGCGATCAGCTCACTTAAAAACCGTTTAGGACGACAAAGAACCAATCAGCTGCTGAATCTGCTGAAAACCGGCGATTTAAAAACTACTGCAGAGATCCTCTGCCGCGACTATTATGACCGTCTGTATAGTGATTCAAGACCGGAAACAGCAAACTTCGATCTTGTAATCGATGCTGAAGATCTTGAACAGGCCGTAAATGTTATTATTAAGCATATTAAAACAGTATTCTGAAAGGAGCGTTTAGAAAATGAACCCCTATGATGCAGCGCATACTTTAGCCAAGGCTCTGCGTGAATCAAACGAATTTAAGGAGTTAAAGGAAGCCCAGATCAACCTGAAGGGTGACCGCTCAGCTTTGAACATGCTGACCGATTTTCGTAAACAGCAATTCGAGTTGCAAAAACAACAGCTCTCGGGGCTTGAGGTGGCCGACGAACAAAAAGAGAAAATTCAGAAGCTGTTTGAAGTAATTAGCTTAAACACCCTGGTTAAGAATTATATGCAGGCTGAATACCGGGTAGCTGTTTTACTACAGGATATACAAAAAACCATTGGCGAGGCTACCGACGAACTTTTTGATCCAGAGCTGCTGGCCCTGCCGCAGGAGGAAACAGGCGAAGAGAAAGCATGATCGATAAAAATAAAAAACAATACGAAGCCCTGCTGGTTGATCTAGATGGCACGCTGCTCAATATTGATCTGGATAGTTTTATTCTCGCTTACGTGGATGCCCTGTCGAGTCGCTTTACCGGCCTGGTGGAAAAGGAAAATTTTATCCGTCACCTTTTCACCGCAACAGCGCTGATGGTTGAAAATAGTGATCCTGCTGTCAATAACGAAAAAGCTTTTTACGAAGTTTTCTGCCCCCTGATCGGGCAACCACTCGAAAATATTAAGCCCATAATCGATCATTTCTATAAAAATGACTTTCCGGCTTTAAGCTGTTGGGGCAGTGAACAAAAGGCAGCAAAGGCAGTTGTAGAAACAGCTAAGGCCAAGAAAATTCCACTGGTGCTGGCCACCAACCCGATATTTCCCTCTACCGCAACGTTGCAACGCCTGGCCTGGGCCGGTCTGAAAGCAGAAGATTTTGATTTAATCACGACCATGGAGACAATGCATTTCTGTAAACCTAATCCGCAGTACTATCTCGAAGTAGCCGGCAAAATTGGCTGCCCGCCCGAGAGCTGCCTGATGGCCGGCAACGACACTTTGGAAGACCTGGTGGCTGCCGAGGTGGGAATGGATACCTTTCTAGTTGATGACTTTATATTGCTCCGCTCGGGTATCAAGTACGTTTATGACTACCGGGGTAGCCTGGAAGATTATTTAGCCTTCATCAGAACGCTGGACTGATTATCTTTTGTACACCGCGACCGCGTTAATGTGCTGCCCATCTATGCTCTCCAGACGGGCGTTGATTAATTTACCCCGCCAATGCCCGCTCTTATTGCCGGAGTAAATCCGCACCCGTAAATAGTGGGGGCTAAATCCTTCTGCGTATGCTCCGGGGACCACTTTTTCCACCAGGACAGGCTGCACGCTGCCGATAAACCGCCGGCGGTATGCAGCTGCCATCTCTTCACCCAGTTTGATCAACTCTTTACTGCGCTGATTCTTAATCTCGCTCGGTAACTGGCCGGGCAGCTCAGCAGCAGGAGTTCCCGGGCGGGCTGAATATTTAAAAACATGCAGACGGCTGAAACCGATCTCTTCGATCAGCTTCATGCTGCGCCGGTGATGGCGTTCCGTTTCGCCCGGAAAACCAACGATCACATCGCTGCTGAGCGACAAGCCCGGGATCTCCTGTTTCAGCAACTTAGCCAGGTATAAAAATTCAACGGGCTCATAAGGCCGGTTCATCAGCCGTAAAATCTCACCGTCGCCGCTTTGCAGGGGAATGTGCAGGTGTGGGCAGATAACCTCAGAGGTGGCAACCTTTTCAATTAACTCGCTGGTGACATCAGATGGTTCAATCGAGCTAAGGCGCAAGCGCAGCAAGCCAGGCAGTTGTTCCAGTTCGCCAAGCAGCCCTGCCAGACTCAAATCGTTCAGATCTGCCCCGTATAGACCTAGGTGCACCCCGGTCAGCACAATCTCCCGGCACCCGGCGGCAGTTAAAACCTCAACCCGCTCGTTGACCGCTGCAGGGTGCATGCTGCGCAAGGGCCCTCTAACCTGCGGCACAATGCAGTAAGTGCAGCCCTGGTTACACCCTTCCTGGATCTTGATAAAACCCCTGGTCCTGCCCCGGCGGGGGGCGGGGGGCAGCAGCTCAAAAGATTCACCGGGCTGGTGTCTGCCTACCAGGTCCAGCACTGATCCTTTGTTCAGAGTTTCTATAATCCGGGGCAGGTTTTCCCGTTCCCGGTTGCCGATTAAGAGGTCGACCTGATTCATCTGCCTGATCTGGTCCGGGGCTCCCTGGGCATAGCAGCCGGTAGCGATAATTAATGCTTCCGGAGACCGGCGCCGGGCCCGGCGGATGGCCTTGCGCGATTTATGATCGCTTTCACCGGTAACGGTACAGGTGTTAATGATATAAACATCGGCCTGCGCTTCAAACCCGGTGATCCGGTAGCCGGCCTGCTCGAAAAGAGCTTGCAGCGACTCGGTTTCGCAGTAGTTAACTTTGCAACCGAGGGTAAAGAATGCTGCTTTCTTCTTCAAGGTTACCCTTCTTTCCGGGCCAAATCACCCCAGGCTGCCTGGACCAAGGTGATGGCTGCTGCTGCCGCTGTATCGCTGCGCAGGATCCGCGGACCGAGGTTAACAGGCACAGCCCCGTTTTGCTTAAGCTCTTCAATTTCCTGTGGAGTAAATCCTCCTTCGGGGCCAATCAGCAAAAAAAGAGCTTTGCCTTCAGGATTAGGCTCTCGTGGTTTTAATGTGGCCAGCGGGGTGGACTGATCTTCTTCCCAGGGGACAATAATCGTGCATTGACCAACTTCGTGAAGTAACTCAGACAAAGTGTGAACCGGGTCAACTGCCGGCAGAAAAGCCCGTTGACATTGGGCAGCCGAAGCGCGGACTATGGCGCGCCAGCGTTTATGGCGCTGATCATCCGATCCTTTGCCCGGCTGGGGAATCGAACGGGCGGTAATCAAAGGGGTGATTCTGGTCACCCCCAACTCGGTGGCCTGGCGGATCACCAAATCCAGTTTATCTCCTTTTAGGAGGGAGGGGCAAAGCACCAGGTTAAGGGGTGATTCGGTGGAGGGCAATGCCGTTTCAAGTTCTATCAGAATCTCATTTGGTTCTAACTTAATGACCTTACCGCGTAAAGCCAGGCCGCGGCCATCGGCAACCAGCACCTCTTCACGGGGCTTAAGACGTAAAACCCGGCTGGCATGCTTTAAATCATCGGCGGCCAGAGCAACAGTTGCGCCGATCTTAAGCGGGCAGTCTTCCCGAAAAAAGAGGTGCATCGTGATCTCCCTCTGCTTACTGCACTTTAGCCACCGCTAAAGGCATCTTTCAGGTGATCGAAAAAGTTTTTGCTTTCAACTCCTGCTTCTTCACCGCTTAACTTGGAGTATTCGTGCAGGAGCTCCTTCTGCTTCTGGTTCAGCCGCTTCGGCACCTTGATGCCAACCCTTACTTTAAGATCACCCTTACCGCTGCTGTGCAGGTGAGGCATACCACGACCTTTGATGCGGAAAACGGTGCCGTGCTGGGTGCCTTCCGGCACGCGCAGAGGGGCATTGCCATCTAAAGTGGGCACTTCCATCTCCACCCCCAAAGCAGCCTGGCCAATGCCAATCGAGACATCAAGGTAGAGGTCGCTGCCCTTGCGCTGGAACTGCTTGTGAGAACGGATACCTAAAACCACATAAAGATCGCCCGCTGGTCCGCCACGCAGGCCGGCTTCGCCTCCCCCGCTGACCCGCAGCTTGGTGCCCTCTTCAACCCCGGGTGGAATCTTAATCTCAAACTTTTTATCTTTTACTACCCTTCCCTGGCCACTGCAGGCCGGGCAGGGTTCTTTTACCGTTTTTCCTTCACCGCGGCAGGCGACACAAACCTGGCTGCTGACAAAGCGCCCGAACGGAGTATTGCGGGTAACCTGCTGCTGCCCGCTGCCGCCGCAGGAAGAGCAGGATTCCGGTTTAGTGCCCGGCTTAGCCCTGCTGCCCTGGCAATCCTCACAGGTTTCAGTGCGCGGAATAGTAATGGTCTTCTCTAACCCGCTAAAGGCGTCCTCTAGCGTTATCTCTAAATCATAGCGCAGGTGACTGCCCTGTTCAGGACCCTGGTGACGGCGACGGCCGCCGCCCATGCCGCCGAAGAACTGTTCAAAAATATCATCAATACCGCCAAAACCGAATCCACCACCGTTAAAGTTGCCAAATCCCTCGAAACCACCACCCCCGCCAAAATTGGCCTGGTGGCCGAAACGATCGTAGTGGGCCCGTTTCTGCTCATCGCTTAGCACATCGTAGGCTTCTTTTACTTCCTTAAAGTTTTTCTCGGCTTGCGCGTCACCGTTATTGAAGTCTGGGTGATACTTCTTTGCCAGCTGCCGGTAGGCTTTCTTGATCTCGTCCGCACCGGCGCTGCGATCCACACCCAAAACTTCGTAATAATCGCGTTTACTCATCTAAAAGGCTCATCCTTTAGCTTTCTTTATTTTCCTCTTCATCCTGCACATCAAAATCGGCGTCGACCACGTTCTCAGCGTCGGCCTCAGCTGCTGCATTATCCGCTCCTTCGCTACTTCCCGTCTGCTCGGCTTTGGCCTGCTCGTAGAGTTTTGAAGATAGATCATGCATGTAGGTGTTCATCTTTTCGATGGCGGCTTTGATTTGCTCGATATCTTCGCCGGAAGCCACTTTGCGCAGCTCTTCCACGGCAGTTTTAACCTCTTCGGCCTTAGCGCTATCTACCTTATCGCCTAAATCCTTCAGCGCTTTTTCAGCGCTGTAGGCCAGGGTGTCGGCCTGGTTTCGGGTCTCTGCCAGTTCGCGACGCTTACGGTCTTCATCGGCAAATTTTTCGGCGTCATTGACCATCGCATCAATCTGGTCTTTTTCCAAACCGCTGGTGGCCGTGATCGTAATCTTCTGCTCGCGGTTGGTACCAAGATCTTTGGCTGAAACATTAACAATACCGTTAGCATCAATATCAAAGCTGACTTCAATCTGAGGCACACCCCTGGGAGCCGGGGGAATGCCGTCAAGCATGAAACGGCCCAGGGTTTTGTTATCTGTCGCCATAGCCCGCTCACCCTGTAAAACATGAATCTCCACGCTATTTTGGTTATCTGCTGCAGTGGAGAAGATCTGCTTCTTCTCGGTGGGGATGGTGGTGTTGCGTTCAATAATCTTGGTAGCCACTCCCCCCAAAGTTTCAATACCCAGCGTAAGTGGGGTGACGTCTAAAAGCAGCACGTCTTTTGCCTCTCCGCCAAGGACAGCCGCCTGATAAGCGGCACCCATGGCCACTACCTCGTCCGGGTTTACCCCCTTATGCGGCTCCTTGCCGAGCAGCTTACGGATTGCATCCTGAACAGCGGGAATGCGGGTAGAACCACCAACCAAGACAATTCGGTCAATCTCTTTGGCGCTGAGGCCGGCATCGCTTAAAGCCTGTTTGGTTGGCCCCATGGTCTTCTCCACCAGGTCGGCAGTCAGCTCGTCAAACTTGGCCCGGGTCAGGGGAACGTTTAAGTGCTTTGGCCCATCCTGGGTGGCAGTGATAAAGGGCAGGTTAATATCCGTGGTAGTCACGGTTGAAAGCTCAACCTTGGCTTTCTCCGCCGCCTCGATCAGACGCTGGAGGGCCATCCGATCTGTACGCAGGTCAATACCCTGGTCTTTCTTAAACTCTTCGGCCACAAAATCGACTACCCGCTGGTCAAAGTCGTCGCCGCCAAGGCGGTTGTTACCGCTGGTGGCTTTAACTTCCACAACATCATCGCCCAACTCCAGGACGGAAACGTCAAAGGTGCCACCGCCCAGGTCAAAAACTAAGATCTTGTGGTCACCTTTTTTATCAAGCCCGTAGGCCAGGGCTGCAGCAGTCGGCTCGTTGATGATCCGCAAAACTTCCAACCCGGCTATGGTGCCGGCATCCTTGGTCGCCTGGCGCTGACTGTCGGTAAAATAAGCAGGAACGGTAATTACCGCCTGCGTGATCTTCTCTCCTAAAAAGCTTTCGGCATCTGTTTTCAGTTTTTGCAGAACCATCGCCGAAATCTCCTGCGGTGTATATTCCTTGTCGTCAATTTTAACCTTGTGGTTAGTACCCATCTCGCGTTTAATTGAGCTGATCGTTCGCTCAGGGTTGGTGATCGACTGACGCTTGGCCACCTGGCCGACCAGCCGTTGACCATCCTTGGTAAAGGCTACAACAGAAGGGGTAAGCCTGCTGCCTTCTGCATTGGCGATAATTTCCGGTTCACTGCCGATCAGGGCGGCGATTACCGAGTTAGTTGTTCCTAAGTCAATCCCTACTACTTTTGCCATTTATAGTTCCTCCTCAACTGTTCTTAAACATTTAAACCAATCTTTATGTGCTAACCGCGGCACACTTTAACCATAGATGGTCGCAGGATTCGCTGCCGGTGACGATAGCCTTTCTGCAGTTCCTCGGTTACCGTGCCCGGGTCATGCTCTTCGCTTTCCACTTCCATTACGGCATGATGGCAATGGGGGTCAAAAGATGTGCCAGCAGCTTCAATGACCGATACCCCTTCCTGGGTTAAAATTTGCTCCAGCTGCTTGCGAATCATCTCCAACCCCTCAAGGTAAGTCGCTGGCAGGTTAGCAGCAGTGCGGGCTGCCTCTAGGGCACGTTCCAGATTATCAAGTACCGGCAATAGCCGGTTCAGAAAGTCATAAAGGGCGTACTCCCTCGCTTCAGCCTGCTCCATCTTACTGATCCGGCGCAAGTTGTCAAGATCAGCCTGCTTACGCAAAATCTTATCGAGCAGCTCCGCCTTCTCCTGTTCCCACTCCAGCCTGGCCGCTTCCAACTCGCTCAACTCCGCGCCTGCTTCCGGCAGCTGACCGGCCTCCTGCTCCAGGCTGGCGGCTTCCTGTTCCAAATCCAACAGCTCCTGCTCGCTTGCAGCTGTTTCTGCCTTATTTTTATCTTTTTTTGCTGTCATCGAAAACTTCACCTGCAGATTTTAATTATTTTAAGCGGCCTTAGCCGGGCCGGCTTAAGAGCTTAAACTGTGGTTAAGATGGTCAACCAGACGGCGCATAATGCTGATCACCCTGCTATAATCCATCCGCGTCGGACCAAGCACTCCGACTGTACCCAATGTTTTATCATGAATCTTGTACGTTCCGGTAATCAGGGTGCATTCCTTGATATCATCACACTCATTTTCAGCACCAATCCTGATTACAAAATCATCTTCGCTTGATGTATCCTCCAGTATTTTAAAGAGCAGTGGTTCCTGCTCAAAGAGGTTGAGCATCCGACGAATCTTATCCACATCTTTAAATTCCGGCTGGTTTAAAATATTGGTTGTGCCGCCTAAAAAAACACGAATCTGCCTTTCTTCTTTCAGGCTTTCTTCCAACAGGATAAAAGCCTGCTCCAGGATCTCCAGGCGGCGGAAAAGATCACGTTTCAGTTCATTGATGAGCGATGTGGTTACCTGATCAATGGTCAGACCGTAAAGTTTCTGGTTTAAGTAAGAAACCACCTGCTGCAGTTCAGCCTGGCTTAGATGCTGTTTCATATCGATGACCTTGTTCTTGATGTAGCCGGTATCGGTAATCAGCACGACCAGGCCGCGCGATTCATCAAGCGGCAGAATACGCATCTGCCGGAAAGCGCTTTTCTTGAACTGTGGCCCCATGATCAACGATGTCTGGTTGGTGGCGGCAGAAAGCACTTTGGCGGAATTAACAATAATCTGCTCTATCTCGCGCATCTTTTCTGTGCTGAGCGAACTGGTCAGGGCCTGCTCCTCGGCAGAGCTTAAGTCATCTTTTTCCATCAGGTAATCAACGTAGTAGCGGTAACCGAGCTGTGATGGAATTCTTCCGGCAGAAGTATGCGGCTGGGCCAGATAACCCATCTCTTCCAAATCGGCCATCTCGTTGCGGATAGTGGCCGAACTTAAGCCCATCCGGTAAACACGAGCTACTGTCCGCGAGCCCACCGGTTCAGCAGTTTTAATATAGTCAATAACCACAGCCTTCAGGATCTGTTTTTTTCGTTCGCTTAATCCTGCTGTCATTATAAAAACCCCCGTTTTCAGATCTTAGCACTCTAAAAGGACGAGTGCTAACATCAGGATAAAAATATCATCCCGGCAGGGGGTTTGTCAAGTTTAGCAAGGCAAAAGATCTAAAGAACCAAATCAGGCTGTTTCGATTTTTCCCTTGCCTTTGCGGTAATTTTCAATGGCATTATGCAGGGCATCGGCTGCCAGGTTAGAGCAATGCAGTTTAAGCGGCGGTAAACCGCCCAACTCATCAGCTACATCCTGGTTGGTAATCTCCATCGCTTCGTCAAGAGTTTTTCCTTTAACCATCTCAGTCAGCATGCTGCTGCTGGCGATCGCCGCTCCACAACCGAAAGTTAGGAAGCGAACATCTACGATGCGGTCATCCTTAATTTTTAAATAAATTTTCATTGTATCACCGCATTTAAAACTGCCGTTTTCGCCAATCGCATCTGCATCTGGCAGCTCTCCCACATTACGAGGGTTGCTGAAATGCTCTACTACTCTCTCATTGTACATTTAGCTACTGCTCCTCTCCGGTGCTTTAAGCATGGTAAGTAGGGGAAATCCGGCGCAGTTTGTCTACAACCCGTGGGACAACCTGAAGCAGGTAATCGACATCCTCTTTCGTGTTTCCTCTTCCTAAGCTAAAACGGATCGAACCATGAGCAGTTGGATGATCAAGCCCGATCGCTGATAATACATGTGACGGATCTAGTGAACCTGATGAGCAGGCTGAACCGCTGGAGGCGGCTATACCCTCCAGATCTAAGCCTAATAGTATTGCTTCACCTTCAATATGTTTAAAGCTGACATTAACATTGTTGGGTAGACGTTCTTCGGGATGACCGTTTAATATTGTTTCGCTGATCGCCAGGAGGCCTTTAATCATTTTAGTGCGCAGTGCTTCAAGGCGCTTCCTTTTTTCCTCAATCTCCGCCACAGCTAGTTCCAGGGCCAGGCTTAAACCGACAATACCCGGCACATTTTCAGTTCCGGGACGCAATTTACGTTCCTGTCCACCACCACAGTAAAGGGGTGTAACCTTTGCCCCTTTACGCATATAAAGGGCGCCGATTCCTTTTGGCCCGTTAAATTTGTGAGCGGATAGAGACAGGAAGTCCACATTTAATGATTTAAGGTCAATCGGCAACTGACCGACCAGCTGCACGGCATCAGTGTGAAATAGGATCTGATGCTCGCGGGCCACTTCGCCAATCTCCGCCAGCGGCTGCAGGGTGCCAATTTCATTGTTTGCAGCCATAATCGAGAACATAAAGGTATCAGGTGTAATCGCTGCCTGTAGCTGATTGACATTAACCCGACCATAATGATCCACGGGGAGGAAGGTGACCCGGTGGCCTTCAGCAGCCAGCTCGCTGCAAACATCAAGCACAGCGTGATGTTCAATACTGCTGGTGATAATGTGGCCGGGTTTGCCACGCTTTTTCGCCGCCCCGCGCAGGGTAATGTTATTAGACTCAGTACCGCCGGCCGTAAAATATATTTCAGTTGGCTCAGCACCAAGAGCCAGCGCTGTTTTTTCCCTGGCCTCTTCAACAGCCCGGCGCACGGTCCGCCCCAGGGCATGAACGCTGGAAGGATTACCATACAGCTCCCGGTAAAAAGGAAGCATGGCCTCGACTACCTCTTCCCGTACCGGCGTGGTTGCACTGTGGTCCATATAAATATTCCTTTTACTCATCGGTGAACCTACCCTCCCGATCTATTACTCTTTACCAGCACTGACCTCAACCAGCTCATCAAGGGTAACATCATCTAAAACATCATTAATCTTATCGCGCAACCTTGCCCATACCTGCCTGGTCAGACAGGCACCCCGGCGATGGCAGCATGAATCGTCATCACCTTCGGCGAGGCAGTTAACCGGAGTAATCGGACCTTCAACTGCCCGGACAATATCGCCAACTCTAATCTCTTCCGGTGGACGCATCAGCCGGTAACCACCGCGTGAACCACGCACACTGGTTACCAACTCTACTCGTTTTAAATCGGGAAAGATTTGCTCCAGAAATTTGAGTGAGATCTGCTCCTGTTCGGCAATCTGGCGTAAAGGGACCGGATCACCCTGATAGTAGATAGCCAAGATGGCCATGGCCCGCACTCCGTATTCTACTTTTGCTGATAATCTCATCTGGAAACCTGCTTTCAGGTTAATTCCGACTAAACAACTCGGGTATTGCCCAAAACAAAGAATAGCACCAGATTCAGGCACTGTCAACCGGAAATTTAACTTTTTTTTGGAAGGGGAATAATCTTAGGGCACAGATAAAAAGCCGGCTTAATAAAGCCGGCTAATAATTGTTATTAAACCGCCTGTTGAGCCTTTAACTGCCTACTATCTTCATGACATTAGCCGCCTGGGGACCGCGATTGCCTTCCACGATCTCAAACTCAACTGCCTGGCCTTCGTCTAATGTTTTAAATCCTTCACCCTGAATTTCGGAGTAGTGAACAAATACATCTTTGCCTTCTTCTACCTCAATAAAGCCGTACCCTTTTTCAGGGTTAAACCACTTAACTTTACCCTGCATAAAGTCGCAACCTCCTATGAAAAATACTCAATTTCAGAGCTTTTTAGTGTTTTGACATTATCACAATTTGGCCTGTAAGGCAAGAATAATTGAGTTTTTCAGCCTTATTTTTTTAGTCAGCTTGGTGCAAAAGCTAAAGGAATTGTTGGAGTTGACAAACCATCTATTTGCCTATTGAATAGATCACAGGCAAGCTATTGGAGGTAGGTTATTAATGCTTAAGGGAGTTGGTGTTGACCTGGTATCGATTGAGCGAATCAGGCGGATCCACGAGCGCTACCCGGAAAAGTTTATGCAGCGGGTTTTTGCAGCAGCTGAAATCCGGGAATTAACTGAAGACCCGCTCTCGCCTGCTTCGCTGGCCGCCCGCTTTGCCGCCAAGGAGGCGGTCCTGAAAGCAATCGGCTGCGGAATCGGTCCGGCAGGATTAGCTGAAGTGGAGATCATCAGGAATGATCAGCACAAACCAACAATAAAGCTCCACGGCGAAGCTCAGCGTCTTGCCACGGAGCGGGGAATCAGCGGTATTGAGTTGTCGTTAACCCATGAGCCGCCCTTTGCCTGTGCTGTTGCCGCTGCATTCTAATCATCTTTTTAACCCTTCTAATCTCTCTGCAGAAAATGATCCATCAGTCGATAGCCCTGTACGTAATGAACTCCGGTAGCCGCCGCACCAACCTCATCAAAGGGCCACTCTGTCTTGCTCACTGGCCCGTTGCTGCGGTAAATGGCAAAGGGCACAGGCTCGCGGGTGTGGGTGCCTAAAGAGAGGGGTGTGGCATGGTCGGTAATCAGGAGAATTGAAAACTCAAGCCCCCGGGTTTCAAGCGCCTCTTTCAATTCTTTTACAACTTCCCGGTCGATCAGCTCAATCGCTTTGATCTTGTTTTCCATCTCAAAGCGGTGGGAGCATTCATCGGGCGCTTCTACGTGCAGGTAAACAAAATCATCGCCGCCGTCAAAAGCTTCAAGCGCCGCCTCGACTTTACCCTTCAGGTTGGTATCAATATAGCCGGTAGCGCCTTTAACTTCAGCTTTTTTAAGACCAGCCAGCAGACCGAGCCCCTTTACCAGGTCCACGGCAGAAACCACTGTTCCCTTAATGTTGTACTTCTCCTGAAAAGTAGGAATCCGCGGCTTACGGCCGTTGCCCCAAATCCAGATCGAATTGGCCGGGTTTAAACCACGGGCTTTCCGTTCAAGGTTAACGGGGTGATTTTCCAAAAGCTGATAGCTCTTCTCCATCATCTTCAAGACAGCTGCCTCTCCAGGTCCGGCTGGCAGGTAATCACCGATTATTTTGTTGCTAATATCGTGGGGTGGCGTCAACTGCCATTCTTCAGGAGCGCCGTTCCAAACCATCAGATTGCGGTACTGAAAGCCGGTAAAGAAACGAATCATGTCGCTACCAAGCTCGCTATCGATCAGCTTCAGCAACAGATCGGCTTCTGCTGTTGAGATTTCACCGGCGCAGTAATCAACCAATATCTTTTTTGCATATGGCTCGTCTGTGGAGAGGGTAACCAAATTGCAACGAAAAGAAGTGTCATCAGGGCCAAGCTCGATGCCGAGGCTGGCAGCCTCGAAAGGTGAGCGGCCGGTGTAGTATTCTAAAGGATCGTACCCAAACACCGAAAGATTTGCCGTATCGCTACCGGGCGGAAGGCCGGCCGGTATTGTCTGAACTAAACCCAGTTCACCTGAGCGGGCCAACAGATCAAACGAAGGTGTATTGGCATACTGCAAAACTGTTTTACCACCCAGTTTATCCAGCGGGTAATCGGCCATTCCGTCACCAACAATAACCAGATATTTCAACTGTAGATCACACTCCTTAAAAAGTAGCGGAATGATAAGAGCAAGGTGGATTCTTATCGTGCCCTGAAAATATCCTTTCAGGCCTCTTTTGTCAAGTTAAGGAGGCCTCTATTGCTATAAATATTCATTCACCAGATAACAAAAAATCCTGATATAGGCAAACCTTATAGATCCCGGCTGTTGTATGTAAAAATCCTATTTTATCTTTTTAGCAGACTGGTCAATAATAATAAATAGAAGCTTCATTTTTAAATACTAATCATCGGTGGTGGTAATTTAAGTGAAACAGTTTTTATCTACCCGTTGGGGGATCATTGCAGTTGGAATTTTTATCGGCATTATTGCTTCACTGCTTCAGTTTTGGGGCAACCCGCCCAATATGGGTATCTGCGTTGCCTGCTTCGAACGCGACATAGCCGGCGCCCTTGGATTACACCGGGCGGCGGTAGTCCAGTATATGCGCCCGGAAATTATCGGTTTTGTGCTTGGTTCTTTCGCCTCGGCTTACTTATTTAAAGAATTTAGATCCAGGCTCGGTTCTGCGCCGATTGTCCGCTTTGTACTCGGCGTCTTTGCCATGATTGGCGCCCTTGTCTTCCTCGGCTGCCCCTGGCGGGCGCTGCTGCGTCTGGCCGGAGGCGACGGCAACGCCATCTTAGGTTTGCTTGGTTTAACCGTAGGCATCTGGATCGGCACCATCTTTCTTAAAAACGGCTTTAACTTAGGACGCAGCAACAAAACCCATACCACAGCAGGTTGGATTATGCCACTGATTATGCTGGGCTTTCTGGTCATAATGCTCTTCAGCCCTCCGATCGCCGGTGAGAACCAGAGCAGATTGCTTTTCTACAGCCTTGAGGGGCCCGGCTCTATGTACGCTCCATTGGCTGTTTCGCTGGTGGTGGGACTGGCTATTGGCTTTTTAGCTCAAAAGAGCCGTTTCTGCACTATGGGTGCCATCCGCGACCTGATTCTCTTTAAACAGACCCACCTTTTCGGCGGTCTTGTGGCCCTGGCCGTTGCCGCATTCTTAACTAATCTGATTCTTGGTCAGTTTAACCCCGGTTTCGTCGGCCAGCCTGTTGCACACAATATGCACTTCTGGAACTTTGCCGGTATGAGCCTGGCCGGACTGGCCTTTGCCTTAGCCGGTGGCTGCCCCGGGCGTCAGCTTTTCCTCTCCGGAGAAGGAGACGGCGATGCTTCAATCTTTGTGATCGGCATGATCGTTGGCGCCGGTGTGGCTCACAACTTCGGCCTGGCCAGTTCACCGGCCGGAGCAACAACAGCAGGTATTGCAGCGCTGGTGGTCGGCTTTGCCGTTTGTGCATTCATCGGCTTGACAATGAAAGGCAATACTGCTTAAAGCAGATCAACAAGGAGGTAATCAATATGGCTGAAGTTGTTGATGCCAGAGGTCTGTCCTGTCCCCAACCCGTAATCATTACGGTCAATGCCATAAAAGCAGGAGATCAGGATCAGCTAACTGTTCTGGTCGACACCGACACTGCAAAAGAAAATGTGAGCCGCGCGACAAATGCCCAGGGCTGGAAAGTGCTGGACATTCAGCCGGAAGGTGAAGGATACCAGATAAAAATCGCGAAATAATAAGATGTTATCAACCAATCAAATCAGGCAAAGGCGTTTTCAGGATTGTGCTCTTAAGGGAGGATTTAATGTTGCTGAAGAAAGAGATTGACAGTCGGGGCCTACCCTGCCCCCAGCCGGTTCTTAACACTAAGAAAGCTTTAGAAGAGCTGACCGGTAAGGGTGATTCCGGTTTTGTCCTAACCGTTCTGGTCGATAATGAAGTGGCCAGAGAAAACGTCACCCGCTTCGCCAAAGCTAACGGTTACCGGGTTACAGCCGAGAAGAAAGATGATCTGTTCCAGATTATCATCGAGCCGAGCCAGGGCCAGCAAATAGACAGCCTGGCCACTGCAGAAGTGGCCGCTGCCTTTTACTGCAGCGGCGGGACTGCAATCGGTAAAACGGTTTACCTCTTTAAATCCAAAACCTTAGGCGCAGGCAGTGAAGAGCTAGGCGCCATCCTGATGCGCAGTTTTATCTTTACGCTTAAAGAAACAAGCCCACTGCCGGAAAAGTTGCTGTTCATAAACAGCGCAGTTTACCTGACCACAGAAGGCAGCCCGGTCTTAGAAGAGTTGCAGGAACTAGAAAAGCTGGGGATAGAGATCTACTCCTGCGGGACCTGTCTTGACTATTTTAAGCTCAAAGATAAACTGCAGGTCGGCCACATAACTAACATGTACGATACAGTGGAAAATCTTACCCGGGCAGCTAAGTGCATCACGATTTAAAACAACTGTTAATTGTGAAAAGAGCCTGGCTGGAGGTTTTAATCAGCTTTTAAGGGGAAAGGTACCAATCAATGGGAACCTTTCCCTTTTGTTTTATCAACCATTATTGGACAAACACGGTCAGGACAAATAATAAAAGGATCCGCTCCCGGGGATAGCGAATTGATAAAGCCTACCTTATTTCAGCAGGGAGCGGATTTTATGCACTACAGGAGCACCAGAGGTTATATTCAAACAGCAACAGCGGCTGAAGCAATCATTGAGGGCATCGCCCCCGATGGCGGGCTTTATGTACCGACAGAGGCTGTCCCTTCTTTTCTGCTAGACCAACTGCCTACCTCCGATTACCGGGAGCTGGCCAAAACTATTTTTACTCCCTATTTAACCGGGTTTGATAACGATGCAGTTTTAGATTCCGTTAACAAGGCCTACAGTCCGGATAAATTTGATCACCCTTCCATAACCCCGCTGCATCCGCTTGATGATAAACTCTCGGTGCTCGAGCTCTGGCACGGGCCTACTTCTGCTTTTAAAGATATCGCCCTGCAGCTTTTACCGCACTTGATGCGCCTCGCTATCCGGCAGAGCAGTGAAGATAAGGAGATTGTGATCTTAACCGCCACCTCCGGTGATACCGGAAAGTCGGCCCTGGAAGGTTTTAAAAACATTCCCGGGATTAAAATAGTTGTCTATTATCCTGAAACAGGGGTCAGTGAAATCCAGAAGCTGCAGATGACCACCCAGGAAGGTGAAAATGTTGTTGTAGCTGCAGTTAAAGGCAATTTTGACGATGCCCAAAACGGGGTTAAAACCCTCTTTAACGACCCCCGACTTGCAGTTACCCTGGCTGACGCCGGCAAACGGCTCTCTTCTGCCAACTCGATAAACTGGGGCCGGCTACTGCCACAGATTGTCTACTACTTTGCCGCCTACCTGGACCTGGTAAAAAAAGGTTTAAGCTATGGCAAAAAAGTAAATTTTGTAGTGCCAACCGGTAACTTCGGCAATATTCTGGCCGGCTATTATGCACATTGCCTTGGCCTGCCCATTAACCGTCTCATCTGTGCTGCCAACCGCAATAAAGTTTTAAGTGATTTTATCAACAGCGGTATCTACAACTGCCGCAGGCCACTCCACCAGACCCTCTCGCCTTCGATGGACATCCTCATTTCGAGCAACCTTGAGCGATTGCTTTTTGAGCTAAGCAACCAGGACTCAGAACTGGTTAACCGCTGGATGAAGCAGCTTAAGCAGGACGGACAGTATACTATTAGTAGAGCAGTACACGAAAAAATCAGGGAGCTGTTCTGGTCCGGCTGTGCCGACGATCAGAAGACCATCAATACCATTGCCGGTGTTTACAGCCAACACAACTACCTGATCGACACCCACACCGCTGTAGGCCGGGCAGTACTGAGTGAGTACTTAGAACAGGAAGCCGACGGCTTACCAGCGGTGATCCTCTCCACGGCCAGCCCTTATAAATTTACCGGAAGCGTCACAAAAGCGATTTTAGGCAACAGTTTTAACCAGAATTTGAGTGAAACAGAATTGTTAAAAGTGCTAGCCGCTGAAACCGGCACAGCCGTGCCCGCCAACTTGACCGGCCTTGAGCAAAAAGAGATAAAACACAAGCAGGTAATCGCGCCGACAGCGATGCGCGAT
>Ga0194125_10001945_pt1 | contig 34712 bp, 38 predicted proteins | sample TA2KigC250mmetaG_FD_148626 | JGI IMG/M metagenome (GOLD analysis project Ga0194125, IMG submission 148626) | Freshwater microbial communities from Lake Tanganyika, Tanzania - TA2015034 Kigoma Deep Cast 250m | ecosystem: Environmental > Aquatic > Freshwater > Lake | place: Tanzania: Lake...
TCGAGTCGTGCCACGCTCACCGCGCTCATTGCGGAAATTTGCGATGGGCTCGGCTCATCAAAGCCGCGAGCGTAGTGGATCATCACCAGCGCGACTGAGTACGCATTCAACGTCGTTTTCGGTTGCGGCAGCACCAGCATCGCCCACTAAACTGCCCATTACGGCGCCGACGACACCCACCGCATCGCCAACGCTCACGCCGCGTTCATCAGCCAAGTCTCATGTGCCATCACTGCCGCTGAGCTTACTTACGGGTGACGCTACCAGCGATGATTCACCGCGCTCCAGTCCCACCAAGTCGAAACGTCTGAAAGTGTCGTTGCGGACGATGTTGCCACTGCAGTCCGCGTCGGAGGGGAAGGGTAGCGCTTCAGCGCCATCAACAACGCGTAAAGGCTCAGTATCGGCCAGTGATCCCTCGATCAAGCCAAGCACCCATGGTGCTGACGTCCAGGCATCAGGCAAAAAGTCGGATAGCGAGCTTATTGCGCTGAGCGATGAAATCGCGGGGCATGTGGTTCGGGCGATTCAGGCGTCCGGCTCGACCAGCAAGGGCATGCGTGCCTCCGACGCACAGCTATTTCTTAGCCAGCCCGTGAAAATCCCGGTAGATCAATTTTCGCCTGAGTTGCGTAAGCGCCTGCCGGCTTCTTTTAAGGACGCAAGCATCACGCACTCGGCCTTGATCAGCCTCTTGTATGGCTCGGCATTCGATAAAAGCCCGGCGGGTAACCAGCTGTCCGCCATACGTCGCTCGGTGATGCAAGACTATGGCGACGCCACGCTGACCATGGCCGATCTCGCCAAACGCGAGGAAGCCGATCCCGGTACCAAAAAACGCTATGTGCAAAACATAGAAACCAAGGCACGCATTTTCGCTGACGCTGCATTTGGAAAGGTGTCGAGCGACAATCCCGCGGAGACATTCCCGCCAGAATTGATGGCACTGTGGCGCGCCATGGATAGCAAGCTGGTCGAGATGAAGCTGGGCAGTACGCATCGAGAGCGACTCGCCTACGAGCTTGTCATGTCGCGCATGGTGCTCACAGCTGCGAAGGGTGATGATACCGAGGCTGGTTTGGCGGTTCCCACCTTGTTCCTGGCCACCATCAAAGAGGTCTCGGGCAAGCAGTTCCCAACATTTGCCAGCGCCGTACTACAGAAGTTTGACGGCGAGCGCTCTGCGCCGAGCAGCACGGCCGCGACTGGTTTGGCCAACCTCTCTAACAGCAGCGCATCAAGCACCAACTCAACCAGCAATTTGGTCAGCAACTCGGCCAGCAACAACAACCCGTCGCAGTAAACCTCACCTGTAATGCCACGCCATCCCGACCACGACAGTGGTCGGATGGACTGGTCAGATAACAGGGTGGTCGGGTCTGCGTGTCCTTAAATAACCGGACGACTTGGCGCTGGGTTTGTTGGCAGGTTGGGGTGGGCATTCAGCGCTAGACGAGGCCAAGTATCCGGCCGAATTCAACCAGATAGGGCGTATCTTTCATTGCCTCGCCCTCGACATTGGCCAGCACCTCACTCAGGCGGCTTCGGACGCCGTGGAGATGATCGCTCAGGTCGCCTGAAGAACCCTCGGGCTGCTCAAGTGTTCGCTTGAGCACGACAATCTCATCACGTAATGCATCGAGTTTGGCCGAGCCGGGCGGCGCGGCCTGTAGCTCCTGCTCAAGATCAGAGACGAGTTGTGTGATGCGCTCCAAACTGAATTCTGATGACATGGCGTCCTCCTTTTCGGCATGGTGTACTTGCGCCGACGCGGTGTCAATCTCAGGAGACAAACCCAATGCTAGTAAGAGATTACGCAAACCTGAACGTCGTGTGCTGCGAGCCCGATGCCCCGATTGCCGAGGTCGCCGCGCTGATGCGCAGGCACCATGTGGGTGACGTTGTGGTGGTGGATAACCAGCAAGATGGTGCCCGCGTGCCGATCGGAATCGTGACCGACCGAGATATCCTGGTCGAGACCTTGGCCTTGGACGTTGACCCGAAAATGTTTTCAGCGGCCGAGCTAATGAGTTCGCCGGTCACCACGGTGCAGGAAGACGCCAGCCTGAACGAAGCGCTGGGCGTCATGCGTGGCAAGAAAATCCGCCGGCTGCCGGTGGTGAATCGCGCCGGCGGATTATTCGGCATGATTACCTCGGATGATGTAATCAATCTCATCGCGTCCGAGCTGGCTATGGTGGCGGGCTTGATTGTTGAGCAGCCGATTAGAGAGAGCCGGCTGAGGAAATAAGGGCATCACCTTGACGCAGAAAACCCCGTTTGGGGGTCCATACATCATTTTACATAATAAAAATTATGCGGCTAAAGGATGGGCAGCATCAACGCCCAACCCAGCCGCCACAGACCGGGAAAACCTGACCAACAAAACAATCCGCATGACGGCTGGCCAGATAAGCGCAGAACATCGCGTCCTCACGTGCGCTGACTAAACGACCCAACGGTACCTCGCGTTGAAGCCTTTCCTGGAACGCCGGATTGGCTTGTACCTCCGGCGGAAAATACGTGGGGTTCTCGACAAAGTTTTGCGCAATCGCGTTGACCTGAACGCCTTTGGTGGCCAGCTCGGTGCCAACCGCCTGCACCCAAGCCAGTTGCGCGCCACGCGCTGCGCTGTAGCTTGAAGCTCTGCGCATGCCGCGCAATGCTGAGGCGCTGCCGATCAGGAGAATTTTTCCGCTGCCGCGCGCCAGCATTTGCGGCAGCACGGCTCGGGCGAATCTGGGCAGCGGAGTGACCATCGCTGAAAATACCGAGTGCCATTCGTCGTCACTGACATCGCCCGCTGGACTGGTCGGTGCCGGCACGCCTAAATTCAATAACAGCACGTCAATCTCACCTGACACATCGATTAGCTGCTGCGCATACTCGGGATCCGTGATCGGGCCGTCAGCCGCGACCACGTCGGCGCCACATTCACGAAACACCTCGGCCAGTGCCGGACCCATGAAATCAGACGCCTGCGTTAGCAGCACACGTTGTCCGGATAATTGAATTGGCTGGGATGGCTGCATAACCTAGACTCCTGATTAAATTTGATTCAGTTCGCACGGTTGCGTCTTCTTCTTGAGCACTGCCGTGATCAAATTACTGAATCGTACTAGGCTGTACCCACGTTGATCACCGTTAACCCCGGTCGATGATAGCGGAGTCGCTTGCGTCTGCGCAGCGTGAGCCTGAGCCCAGCCGTCTACCATCGCGTCGCATGAGAATCCTGGTGGCGCACAACGCGCACATATTCCGCGGTGGCGAAGATACCGTAGTAGAAGCCGAGATCAATCTGCTCAGACGGCACGGCCACGAGGTTGTGCTGTATCACCGCGATAACGCTCAACTCGACGCCTTACCGCGCTGGCAAGTAGCGATTGATAGCGTCTGGTCAAAGCGAACTATCTCAGGCGTGGGGCAGCTGCTGCGCAGTTTTCAGCCGCACGTGATTCACGCCCACAATACTTTCCCTTTGATTTCGCCCTCGCTGTATATAGTCGCAGAGCATTACCAAGTGCCGGTAGTACAGAGTTTGCATAACCTCAGGCTACTGTGCACGCAGGCCATGCTGACACGACATGATCGCAGCTGTCACGACTGCGTGGGTCGCTGGCCTTGGCGCGCGGTGCTGCATCGCTGCTACCGGGGCTCTTTAACGCAATCAGCGGTGAGTGCCGGCATAGTGTCTGCGCACCGCGCGCTGGGTACCTGGCGTCACCGCATCCGACGCTATATCGTACTGAATCAGATGTGCCGAGAAATCTTTATTCGCGGCGGACTGCCTGCGAATAAGCTATGTATCAAACCGAATTTTGTGGAAGGATCGATAGCACCCATCGATTCCGCTCCGAATGATAAGCAATACATTGATAAGCAGTGGACTAATAAACAGTCGACTAATAACCAGTCGATCGAACATAATCTGACCGGTGTTAGGTCTGCTAATAACGTATCCATCGGTCATGGCAATCAGCCTGATCAATGCAACCGACGACATGGCGGCTTGTTCATCGGCCGGCTATCCCCTGAAAAAGGTCTGCACACGCTTGCTCAAGCACTTCAAGAACGCCCTGTCACGCGCATCACCGTCTGCGGTAGCGGCCCCTTGCAGCCTTTGGTAGAGCAAACCCAGGGTCTGGACTACATTGGTTTTCAGCAGGGCGCTGCGTTACGACAGCGAATCGCCAACGCAGAATTTTTAGTCATGCCGAGTACCGGTATCGAGAGCTTTGGCTTGGCTGCTATTGAAGCGTTTGCCTGCGGTACGCCGGTCATCGCAAGCCGGCACGGTGGCTTACGCGAAATCATTGACCATGGGCGCAATGGTTTGCTTGTCGCACCGGGTAATGCCGACGAATTAGCTGATGCAATTGCCTACGCGGTAGCAAATCCTTCAGACATGCGCCGTATGGGTTTGGAGGCATATCAGACCTATCTGGCGCGTTACACGCCCGAGCGCAACTTCGCCATGCTGATGGACATCTACCATCAAGCGCTCACTCCCCTGCCCGATTCGCCCATTTCCGAACACATCAATGCACAAACTCGCGCTGGTACTGAATGAACCCCCGCCCTATCGGATCCCGATCCTGAACCGCGTTGCTGCGACACTCGATATACAACTGCAAGTTATTTTCTGTTGCCGACGCGAGCCCAATCGCTTCTGGGATTTACCCGCTATGCGATTTGATGCGGTGTATTTACGCGAGCGCATCACAACAGTGAATGGGCGATACATTCACAATAATCCCGAAGTCTTGGCGGCGCTGACCCGTTTTTCACCTGACGCTGTGATCGGTAATGGCTTTAATCCGACTCATCTATATGCGATGAGCTGGTGTGCGTTATTGCGCCGTACCTATGTGCCCATGACCGACGGCACCCTGCTATCCGAGCGGGGTCTCAGCAAGGTCCATGTGGGTTTGCGGCGTTGGGTATATCGACGTGCTCGAACGGTCATCGCCGCGAGCGATGGTGGCTTTGCGCTGTATCGGCATTATGGTGTACCGCAATCAGCCTGCTACCGGTCTTGCTTATGCATTGATAACGACAGCTTTCGTGTCGCTATCGATGAGCATCAAACGCCCGAATTTGACTTTATTTTTTGCGGGCGACTTGAGCCCGGCGAACGCCCTGAATTCGCGATGGAGGTAGCAGCACGATGAGCTTCGCCGCTGATGCGAAAGATTCGTTTGCTGATTGTGGGCTCGGGCACGTCAGAGGCTGCCTTGCAGCTCAGAGCAAAAGCCCATGCAGCAAAACTTGAGGTGGTGTTTCATGGGTTTGCCAAGCAAGCAGAGCTACCCGGTTTATATCGCTCGGCAAAAATCTTCTTATTCCCAACCGAGGCTGATGTCTGGGGTGTGGTGGCGAATGAAGCGTGCGCGGCGGGTCTGCCCGTCATCATCAGCCCGCATGCCGGCGCGGCGGATGAACTAGTGGTTGATCGCAAGAACGGTTTTGTGCGCACACTGGATGTAGAGCAGTGGGCCGATTGCGCCGCTAGCTTACTCTCCAACGACGGGCTGCGCGAGGCCTACGGGCAGCGCTCGCGCATGATGGTCGAACCGTACAACTTTGATCAGTCGGCACGCGGCATTATTGAGGCGGTCAGAGCCGCTCTTAACTCGCCGACTAAAAAACTATCCAAACCCAAACTGTCTCAGGCAGTCAGACGGCCGCTTTGATAATCCCGCACCGCTTGCTCGATCTCGGCCATCGTGTTCATCACGAAGGGGCCATACTGCGCGATGGGCTCGTTGATCGGGCGACCCGCCAGCACCAGAAAGCGTGCGCCCTGCTCCGCCGCCGTAAATGCGGCGATATCGCCATCATTCAGAACAGCCGCGCTGTGCGTGGCTAATAAGGTGTCGGCACCAGCAAGACGTAACTGGCCTTCGAACACATACGCCATGGCATTAAAGCCACGTACGATGCGCAGAGAAAAACTCGCACCTGGCGGCAACTGCACATCAATGTACATTGGATCGGTCGACAAGCCGGCAATCGGGCCAGTGATCTTGGTGTCGTCGGACTCCAACGTGCCGGCGATCACTTTCACTTGCCCGCCGCCAGCGAGTGTATGGACCGGAATTTCTTCGGGCTGGATATCACGATAACCCGCCGGTTTCATTTTTTCTTTAGCGGGCAGGTTAATCCACAACTGAAATCCGAGCATACGGCCTTCGAGCTGCTGCGGCATTTCAGAGTGAATAATGCCGCGACCGGCGGTCATCCATTGCACACCACCGCTTTGCAGATCGCCCTGATTACCCATGTGGTCCTCATGCCGCATGTGGCCGTCAAGAATGTACGTCACCGTCTCAAAGCCGCGATGCGGGTGCGAGGGAAAGCCGGCGATGTAATCACCCGGATTATCGGAAGAAAATTCATCCAGCATCAGGAAAGGGTCGAGCCGCACGTCCTTGCCGCTACCGAGGCTACGACGCAGTCGAACGCCTGCGCCATCGGAGGTATTAATCGCGGGAATAATGCGCGCCAAGGTGCGCAGGGTGACTTGTTCGTTGGACATGGATAAACCTCGGTTTCGGGAACCCATAATTGTACCGAGATGCAGCAGACTCAGCCGCCGCGACCATCAGGCATCCTGGTACCCATGAAAAATCTCATGGCATATCCGGTAATGGGTGACTTGGTCACGCCCAAGGGGATCGTTGAGTGGGTCGACTACTTTAGCAAATTCAGCTGATCCTGCTCCAAATAGCACCACTCGCCCTCAGCTAAAGATAACGACGCCAAGCGTAGCTCGCCAATCGAAATACGCTGCAGCGCTGCGCAATGACTACCTGCTGCGGCGAGCATACGCTTGACTTGATGATATTTTCCCTGCGCTAGTACGATTTCGAGTTGCAGCTCTGCGACCTGTACGCATTCCACCGCGGCGATGGGTGCGGGCTCGTCGTGTAGTTGCACCACATTGCGTAGCGCTTCGATGAGTTCAGCAGTAATCGGCGCAGCAGTGGTCGCGAGATAGCGCTTGGGCACATGATGCTTGGGTGACGACATGCGATGGTTGAAAGCGCCATCGTCCGTGAGTAAAAGCAAACCCGTAGTGTCATGATCGAGACGGCCAATCGCCTGTACCTCGCGCTGACGAAACACATCGGGTAGTAGCGTCATCACACTTGGATGATGGCTGGGACGGCGTGAGCACTCAATATCGCTGGGCTTGTTCAACGCAATATAAACATGCTCGCGATACTGCCAGATCTCTTCAAATATGCTGAGCTGCAGATGCGTCGTTTCAAACACGGTGCGCTCATCATCTACCACCACGCCATCAACACGAACGTCGCCCTGACGTATCAGTTGCCGGCAATTATTGCGCGTACCAAAACCCTGCGACTGCAGGATACGATCAAGGCTGAGCTTTGGCATCGAGTAAACGCGCTAGCTCTTTAAATCCCTGCGCTCGTGCAAAATCTGCAGCAAGCATGTCGGCTTCATTCTTCAAGGTAGGATCAGCGCCCTCCTCCAGCAATAGCTTGACTACTGCAGCGTGACCACTCCGCGCCGCCATCATTAAAGGCGTGGTCTTGTTCGGAGACTCGGCATCGATAAATGCCGATTCATCTAGCAGCCGCTGAATAATTGGAATGCTGCCGGAGGCTGCCGCGTAATGCAGCGCCGTCCAACCCGGTCGGTTAATCTCTACGCCTTTGGTGATCAATGCCAACGCGCGAGGGATATCAGGAAGGTAGGCGGCGATCATCAGTGCCGTATCGCCATTCAACGAGCGCGCGTTCAGGTTCACGTCGGGCGCTTGCAGTAGCGCAGAAAATACCTTGGATGATTTGAGTCGTACCGACAAAATCAGCGCCGTATCGAAACGTTCAGGCTCGACAGAGTTAGGGTCAAAGCCACGCGCGAGTAGCGCCTGAACGCGCCTGACGTCATCAACCCGTACCGCCTCGAACCACTCGCGATAGGAATCTACTTTGGGTTGCCGCAATCGCTGAAAAAGAGAATCCGCATCGGCCAGCACCACCGCCGCAAGTAGCTGCCGTCGGCCGGGGTTTTGCGGTTCCTGCGTCATACTTAATGAACCTGAAACAGCGAACGAAAATTCTGTGTCGTCGCTGCCGCCAGTGCCTCGAGCGGCACACCTTTGAGGTCGGCAAGATACTCGGCAACATGACGCACAAATCCGGGCTCGTTGGTTTTACCGCGCATCGGTACTGGCGCCAGATAGGGCGAGTCGGTCTCGATCAGCATGCGATCGAGTGGCACCGCGCGCGCAACTTCCTGCAATGCCTTGGCGTTTTTGAAGGTGACGATGCCTGAGAAAGAGATATAAAAACCCATCGCTATGGCTTCCTCGGCCACGTGCAGTGATTCTGTGAAGCAGTGCATCACACCACCGACCCCGCCATCACTCGTACCAGCGCCCTCTTCCTGCATGATGCGCAAGGTATCTTCAGAGGCTGAACGCGTGTGAATAATGAGCGGTTTTTTACTGGCGCGTGAGGCGCGGATGTGCACTCTGAAACGCTCACGCTGCCACTCAAGATCGCCACTCAAACGGTAGTAGTCGAGGCCAGTCTCGCCGATCGCGATAATGCGCGGGTGCTCGGCCAGCTGCAGCAAGCGCTCGACACTAGGCTCTTCGGTGTCCTCGTAATCCGGATGCACACCGGCAGAGGCATAGAGATTGGGATGCGCCTCCGCCAGCGCCAATACTTTCGGGAATTTCGGTAGCGTCACTGAAACGCACAACGCATGACTGACCTGGTTGTCCTGCATCTTCTGCAAGATGGCGGGTAATCGCTCCGATAACTCCGGAAAATCAAGATGGCAATGTGAGTCGATGAACATGAACAGCGCGTCTTTGAAAATCGCGCCATTGTAGTTCAGATCGTATGCGTGGGTCGCGACGCGCCTAAGGCCGTACCAAGCAGTTCTTCGATCCTGCGTTTGACGCGGATACCGCTCTCGTCATCGGGAAATTGCACACCAATACCTGCGGTATGAGTCGAACCTGCTGGTGTAATCCAGGCCACTTTGCCTGCCACCGGGTAGCGCGTCTCGTCTTGCATTAAAGTGAGCAGCAGAAATACTTCATCACCCAGCTGAGACGGCCGAGTGCCCGGGACGAACACACCGCCGCGCTGCAGAAACGGCATGTAGGCGGCGTACAAGCCGGCTCTGTCTTTGATTGTCAGCGACATCACCGATGGTCTGGACCATTGCAACGCTTGCTCATTACCCGGCTCTGCCATGCTAAATTCCTTATCTGAATAGTCCTGTGTACTCGAGCAGCATTTGCTCGATGAATAAGCGCGCGGAGAGCGGATGATCCGAGATCTTGCGTCGGTTGGCCGCATCTCGCACCGCCTGCTGCAGACGCTCGGCGCTGACCTGTGCGGCCAATTGCGCCAGTGACTGCTGCTGATGCGGGAAGTAGCGTACCCGAGCACCGAGCTTCAGTGACAGTAAATCATGCAACCAGCGTTGCTGCCACGCGACCAGCTCGGATAACGATGCTTTTTGCAGGCGTTCTGCTATCGCTATCGGATTGATCGATTGTGATCGCGACAGCTGATTCAGCCAGTCATCTTTTTCTGGCATTGCTTCACCTTGCGCGGCAGCCAATGCCGCCAGCGGCGCACCGCCGTACTCTGCTAACCAGCGCTCGGGTTGCGCAACGTCTTGCGATGCCAACCAGGCAGATGCTGTAGCGGCATCGGGAGGCGCCAGCGCAAAGCGCTGACAGCGCGACAAGATGGTGGGCAGTAGTCTGTCGATGCGATGTGTTAGCAGCAGAAATAAGGTATTCGGCGGCGGCTCTTCCAGTGTTTTCAGCAGGGTGTTCGCAGCCGTGGTGTTGAGCGCCTCGGCCGGGTACAGCAATACCACGCGCAACCCCGCGCGATGGGTCGAGACATTCATGAAGGTCGACAACGCCCTGACCTGCTCGACACGAATCTCTTTTGATGGTGTCTTGGTGGTTTTCTTGCTGGTGCTTTCCTCTGACTCGACACCGTCGTCAACTGCTTCAGTCTCCAATGCATCGGGCCGAACTCGGCGGTAATCCGGATGCCCATACTGCGCAAACCAGCCGCACGAATCACAGCTGCCGCAAGCATGGCCGTCGATGTTGAGATTTTCACAAAGCAGTGACGCGGCCCAGTGCTCGGCTAGCGCAAGCTTGCCGATGCCGACCTCTCCGTGAAACAAGACCGCATGCGGCAAGCGCTGGCGCAGCTGCTGAAGGCGCCCCCAGTCGTGTTGCTGCCAGGGGTAGATGTTGGGGACACTCATTGGCGGGTCACTGACGGGTGAATGCTTAAATTAGTGAGCTGATTCATCGCTCTGCGTAAAAGCCACATAATTCCGCCGCAAACTGCTGCACCTCGCGACTGATATCTGCGATAGGCCGGGTTGAATCAATCAAGCGAATACGCTCCGGGAATTGCGCCGCGCGTTGCAAGTACACCTGCCGCACACGCACGAAAAAATCTTCCTGCTCTTGCTCGAATTTGTCGAGATCACGGCTGTTTTGCAGGCGCTCACGCGCTACCTCAAGCGGCACATCAAACAATAACGTGAGATCGGGTTGCAGATCACCCTGTACCCAGTGCTCCAGCTGAGACAGCTTGTCTAGCGATAGTCCACGGCCGCCGCCCTGATACGCAAATGTGGCATCGGTAAACCGGTCCGAGATCACCCAATCACCGCGCACAAGCGCAGGCATAATCAGTTGCGCGAGGTGCTCACGCCGCGCTGCGAACATCAGCAAAGCCTCGGTTTCAAGATGCATTTGTTCGTGGAGCAGCAAGCCGCGAAGTTTTTCGCCGAGTGGCGTTCCGCCAGGCTCGCGCGTGGTGACGACGGTTTTGCCGTGCTGACGAAGGGCGTCGGCGAAGGCGGTAATGTGGGTAGATTTACCCGCGCCGTCGACACCCTCGAAGGTGATGAATTTTCCGGTTGCCATGATGAGGGCGCGCTTACTGCCCGCGCTGATATTTGTTGACCGCGCGATTATGGTCGTCGAGGTTATTGGAGAACTCGCTACTGCCGTCGCCGCGTGCAACGAAATACAGCGCCTCGGTCGCGGCCGGGTTGAGCGCAGCGTTCAAAGCAGCGCGCCCCGGCAAAGCAATCGGTGTGGGGGGTAATCCAGGACGCATGTAGGTGTTGTAGGGCGTGTCCGTCTGCAAATCAATTTTTCGCAGGTTGCCATCGAACGTCGGCCCGATACCATAAATCACGGTGGGGTCGGTTTGCAGCAGCATGCCGCGCTTCAATCGGTTGACGAATACCGCGGCGACTTTGTCTCGATCAGCGGCGGCACCTGTTTCTTTCTCAACGATCGAGGCCATGATCAAGGCTTCGTAGGGCTCTTTGAACGGTAACTGCGGCGCACGCTTGGCCCAGGCTTCTTCGAGCATTTTGAGCATGCGCTGGTGGGCTTGCTGCATCACCAGCAGATCGCTGGTGCCGCGGTCGAAGAAATACGTATCCGGATAAAACAAACCCTCTGGAAAATTGTAGCCAGGCGCGACTTTCTGCATCAGCGCAGATACATCCATCTCGGCGCTATCTTGACGCAAATATTTTTGTCGCCCCATCTCGGCACGCATTTGCGCGAAATTCCAACCCTCGATAATGGTCAGCGACTCTTTGATGGTGTTGCCGCGCGCCAGCGTATCGAGCAATGACAGCGGGGAGGTACCACCCTCCACCCGGTAGCTGCCAGCTTTCAGGCTGCGCGTACCCGAGCCTCGCGCTAATACTTCCATCAAAATCGGAGATGCGGGCACACCTGCCTGCTGCACTTGCCGCATCGCAGCACGAATACTGCTGCCCTGCGCAATATTGAACTCGATCGGCGCAGCATCAGGCGCCATCAGCGGCTCGCGCGCCCAATAAATAAAGAAAGCGGCGGCGGCAAGTACCAGAAGCGCGAGCAGCGCGACGAGTTTTTTGATGACTGCCATGACTATCCCCAGACCGGCCAACGCGTTTTTTAGCGCGCCTCTATAATTCGCCCCCAATGATAGTCTCGAAACCGAATTTACCGGAATTCATGGCGGCGCCGGCAGGGTCTTTGCCTGCCATAGACTCTGGCTTCCTGTGCGCGCTCGATCACCTTGGTGTAATTGAGGCGAGCGGCGATGACGCCGCTGGTTTTCTGCATAACCAACTCACCAACGATATTCTCGGCCTCGAACAAGGCCACGCCGAGCTGGCTGGCTACTGCTCGCCCAAAGGCCGCCTGCTCGCCACCTTGCTGGTGTGGCGGCACGCCGACCAGATTTTTATGGCCCTGCCATGCGACGTGCTGCCCAGCTTCCTGAAGCGGCTGCAGATGTTCGTGCTGCGCTCGAAAGTGACCCTAAAAGATGTCAGCGACCAGTGGTTAATGATCGGTGCGGCCACCAAACCATCGGACAGCGCCCCCGCCATGTGGCGTTGTGCTACTGACGAGCATGGGACGCGAATCCGCGTGCCGGACGCCGGCGCACTGCAGCGCTGGCTTTGGATTGGCCAACCCGAGAACGCGCGACAGCCATGGACCGCTTGGTCTGCGCAGCTACCCACGGTACCGGCATCCATCTGGCGCTGGAGCGAGATCATTGCCGGTTTACCCCAGGTGGTAGAGACAACGCACGAGCAATTCGTGCCGCAGATGATCAACTTTGAATTAGTCGGCGGTGTGAATTTCAAGAAAGGCTGCTACCCGGGCCAGGAGATCGTGGCGCGTAGCCAGTATCTTGGCAAGACCAAACGTCGCACCTTGCTGGCGTTTACGAGCGACACCACAGCATCTGCTGGTGTCGAGGTTTTCTCTGTGAACGACCCCGATCAACCGTGCGGCATGGTGGTGAATGCAGAAGTCGGCCCCGACGGCCGCGTGGCCTGCCTGGTGGAACTCAAGATGGAAGCCCGCGCCGGCATCGTTCATCTGCGCTCGGTCAATGGAGCGACCTTGGAATTCGGCGAACTTCCTTACGCACTGAACGCTGAGACATGAGTGATATCTATGTCTACTACCGGGTGCGAAGCGAGTTGGCTGCGTTGATGTTGCCGCACGTGCGGACGATGCAAGAAAGGCTGCACGAGATCTACGGCGTTGAACCGCTGCTGAAACGTCGCCCTGAAGAAAAAGACGGCGCCCAAACCTGGCTGGAAATTTACCCCTCGGTACCCGATGACTTTCTTGGTGCCTTGGAGCGGGCGGCGATTGATGCGCATCTGCCGATTGACGGTGGGCGCCATATCGAAATTTTTGTGGACTTGCCCCAATGTGCCTAATTGTTTTTGCATGGAAGTTGATACCGCAGTGCCCGTTGGTGCTGGCGGCAAACAGAGACGAGTTTTTCTCGCGACCTGCGCAGTCGGCTGACTGGTGGTCTGATCAACCGAATGTATTTGCCGGGCGCGATCTTGAAGGAGGCGGTACCTGGCTCGGTGTTAATCGGCAGGGCCGGTTCGCAGCGCTCACCAATATTCGCAATGGCTATGAACCGTCGCGCGAAAAAAAATCGCGCGGTGAATTAGTCTCCAATTTTTTAAGTCAAGATGTATCTGCGCATGAGTATGTCGAGCACGTACGCGCGACCGGTGCGCACTACAACGGTTTTAATTTGATTGTCGGTGACGACAGTGCCATGTACTGGGTGTCGAATGGTGGAGAGGGTGAATCGCAAGCGATCGCACCCGGTATCTACGGCTTATCGAATGGTGCACTGGATACGCCATGGCCCAAGGTCGTTCGCGCCAAAGCCCAATTTGCCAGCCTGCTGTGCCAAGGCGCACCCGACGACGCCTATTTCGAGATGCTGTCCGACACCACCCGCGCTGCGGACAGTCGGCTTCCGGATACCGGCGTTAGTCTTGAACTCGAGCGCATGTTGTCACCGATCTGCATTGAGTCCGAGCACTACGGCACGCGCGCCTCGAGCATCGTAAGGCTTCATGCAGGGGGCAAGGCCGAGTTGAATGAGCGCGTTATTCGGTAGTTGGCATTGCCAACTGACTAATTGGAATGATCCATTTAAGGACATTTCACCGTTCTTCGTTGATGCCGGCTTGCCGGGCAAGCGACCTTGAGCGCGCAAGGGAGAGCGCTTTAGAGAATCAGCGTCATCCGATGATGGGGAATCCCGGCCTCCATGAATTCCTCGCCTTGAGTTTCGAAACCATGGCGCTGATAAAAGCCAAGCGCGTGGGTTTGTGCATGCAGACATAGTGTGTCGTAGCCCAGTCTCTGGGCTTCCTGCAGGAGCGCAGACAGCACCCGAGCGCCTATGCCCTGCCCGCGCGCAGATTTGCGCACTGCCATGCGACCTATATGCCCGTCGGGCAGCAAGCGACCGGTAGCAACTGGCTGCCCCGCTTGGTCATAGGCCACCGCGTGCGTACTTACCTCATCAGCCTCATCCCACTCAAGCTCAATCGGTACCCCCTGCTCGACGACGAAGACTTCAACGCGCAAGGCTTGCGCGTGATCGCGCACGCTATCCCAATCACCCGTGACGATACTGATCATCATGCGCAAGGTCCTCGGCACTACCCTATCGACGTCGCAGGACTAAGCCCCATCTTCCAGAGAATTTTCCATGGCGCTCAAGCGCTCGCGCCACTGATCGGGCACGGGGGTGCTTTTGCGTATGCGGCTATCTGCGTACACGTACATCATCTCTCCACTTACCAGTAGCTGATCACCGAGATAAATGTCGAGAGTAAACCGCATCGAGCTACGCCCTAACTCGGCGCAGCGCACGCCAATATCCAGCACATCATCAAATCGCGCCGGTGCGTGGTACTCAATGGTTGCCTTTCGAGCGAACATCTCGAGCCCAGCCTCGGCTTGCGCCATGACATCCGGCAAGCCCGTCTTGCGCCAGTACTCGGTGAACGCTACATCAAAGTAATTCAGGTAATTGCCATTAAAGACAATCCCTTGCATATCGACTTCGGCCCAACGCACCCGCAGCTGATGAAAAAAACGGAAATCTTGTTGGGCCATACACAGATCCTGTTAAAAATTGAACAAAGTGCCGCACACGTAAACTCGGAAGGTCGCTATGCCGACACCCGCCATGGTTTGCATGGAGGTCTTAATCGCCGAGCAAACCCGCGCGTAACTGGTCGCGCAGCTTGGGGGCTTGTTCATAGGGATCACCCGGATTCTGTGCATGCAGAATATCTTGCATACGGCGCTCGACATTACCCAGCGCTTGCGGGTGAGAGTAAATATAAAACTGGCGCGCCTGTATCGCATCAAAGGTGATTTGTGCCACCTCTGCAGCGCTTACTTTACCGGCACTGACCGCTTTTTCCAGCATCAGCTGCGATACCTGTTGGCTGCGTGTGGGTGCCGCGCTTGGTTTCGCGTCGGACGGGCGGACGCTTTCAGAATGGCTGATCCCGGTTGGCACAAAGTACGGGCATAGCACCGACACGCCAAGCCGCGAATCGATAAGACTCAGGTCGTGGTAAAGGGTCTCGGTCAGTGCAACCACCCCGTGCTTGGAGACGTTATAAATTCCCATCGCCGGCGGCGTCAGCAGCCCTGCCATCGAGGCGGTGTTGACGATGTGCCCTTGAAAAGATGGATCCGCTCTCTCGCTGGCCAGCATGATCGGCGTAAATACGCGCACGCCATGAACCACGCCCCACACATTCACGCCAAGCACCCATTCCCAATCCTGCTGCGTGCTCTCCCAGATCAGGCCTCCAGCGCCAACACCAGCGTTATTGAAGACGAGATGAATCGCGCCGAAACGCTCAAGCGCCGCTTGTGCTAACGCTTCAACCTGATCACCATGACGCACATCGCATACCTGACTTAGTGCTTGAGCGCCGAGTGCGATCACGTTTGCTTCGGTTTGCTTCAATGCGTCCTGCTGGACATCCGCCAGCACCAGACGCATACCAAGCTTGGCGCCCAATAGTGCAAACTCACGCCCCAGACCACTGCCAGCGCCCGTAATCACAGCAGTTTTTTCAGCGAAGGAGTGCATGACTTAATTGGCAGAGGTTGACGGTTGGTAGCCCGAAGTGGCGTCTTGAGTGACGGCGGCGTTTTGAGTGACGAGTGCCTTGCATCACTTCAGGCGCGAGTCGATTAGATCAGCTTGACCAGCTGCTTGCCGACATTCTTGCCACGAAGCAGACCAATAAACGCCTCGGGCGCTGATGCGAGGCCCTCGGATAGGGTCTCGCGGTATTTCAGCTGCTGCGAAGCGACTAGCTGGCCTAATTCGGATAAACCTTGCGACCACAGCTCGAGGTGCTCGGTGATAATGAAGCCTTGCACCATCAACCGCATCGACAGTACTTTGTGCAGCGCGTGGATGGGCATCGGTTGCCCGTCGTAGCCCGATATCAAGCCACATAGCGCAACTCTGCCGAATGGGTTCATCTGCGCCAAGCACGCATCCATGACGACGCCGCCGACATTCTCGAACAAGCCATCGATACCATCGGGCGCAGCTGCCTTGACATCTTTGAACAGATTGCCCGCCTTGTAGTCAACACAGGCATCAAACCCGAAGTCGTTGATCACCAGATCACATTTCGCCTTGCCGCCGGCGATGCCAATGACCCGGCAACCCTGTAACTTGGCCAATTGCCCGACCACGCTACCGACGGCACCACTGGCGGCTGATACTGCCAAGGTTTGACCGGCCTTCAGCCTCAAAATGTGGTTCAGGCCGTACCACGCTGTCATGCCGGGCATACCCACCACGCCGAGGTAGGCAGACAATGGAACACGCGCGCCATCCACTTTTTTAAGTAGGGTGCCATCTGAGAGCCCCATTTCGCTCCAGCCCAGCATACCGACCACCTGATCGCCTACTGAAAACTTGGGGTGTTTTGAAGCGACCACCTCGCCAACCGTGCCACCGACCATCACTTCATCAATCGCTTGCGGTGCGGCGTAGCTCTTGACGTCTTCCATGCGCATGCGCATGTAAGGATCAAGCGACAGGTAGTGATTACGGATTAATAATTGCCCATCACCGACCTCGGGTACTGGCACGGTTTCAAGCCTGAAGTCACTGGGCGATACGCCACCTTTGGGGCGCGCTGCGAGCACAATTCGCTGATAGGTTTGCACGGGGTCGGATTAACTCGGTAAATCAAACAGGTTGAAAAAAAGCAGCCAGTGCCGGTGACATAACTGCTGGGTGGATTTTGTTTCGTTCAGCATGATCGAAATGTCCATCATCCGATCACGAAGTCCATGCACTGTCGCTCGGACCGAACCGCCGCCACAAACGGTTTTAGTGCGACATGCTGCGGGTGATTTTGGTAAGCATCCAGCGCTGCAGCAGATTCAAACACCGAGTACAGCACGACGTCGTAGGTGCACTCATAACCAGGCTGAGCCAAGGCGACTTCGAATGCCAGTGTGCCCGGGACGATATCTGCGCACGCATCCAGCAGGGCTTTCATTTTGAGTGCGTTGGTGACCTTGTCTGACCCCTCGGCATGTTCTTTCAACTGCCACATCACAATATGCTTGATCATGATTCTTCCCACAAACCCGACCAGAGTAATCCGGGCGATCGAGAATAGCACAGCAGTTTTTAACCAAACCAGCTTGCTGGACAGGGTCACATCGGCGTAAGGTTTTGTAAGTTTCAAGAAAGCGAAGTGTAAGTTTTCAAACCTACACTCTTTTGCAATGCTGCGGAAATCCGGTGCAAATTTATAAATAATAGGGAGACACAATGGCCACAGATCAGGTAACCGACCACGTGATCACGCCAGAAGAGCGAAAGGTCATTTTCGCCTCCTCGCTGGGCACGGTATTCGAGTGGTACGACTTCTACTTGTATGGCTCGTTGGCAGCCATCATCGCTAAGCAGTTTTTCGCAGGCACTGATCCGAACACTGCATTTATTTTTGCATTGCTGGCGTTTGCCGCCGGCTTCCTGGTACGTCCATTCGGCGCGATTGTATTCGGCCGCTTGGGTGACATGGTGGGTCGCAAGTACACCTTCCTGGTCACGATTTTGTTAATGGGTATATCAACGTTCGTTGTTGGCCTGTTGCCCACCTACGCGAGTATTGGTATTGCGGCGCCAATTATTTTGATCACGCTGCGTATTCTGCAAGGCCTGGCGCTTGGTGGTGAGTACGGCGGTGCTGCGACCTATGTGGCAGAGCACGCACCCGATCACAAACGCGGTGCCTTTACTGCCTGGATTCAAACAACCGCAACGCTCGGCCTGTTCCTGTCGCTGCTGGTGATTCTCGGTACCCGTACAGCGATCGGTGAAGAGCAATTCGCCGAGTGGGGCTGGCGTATTCCTTTCCTGGTATCGGTGTTCTTGCTTGGTATTTCGGTCTGGATCCGGCTTTCGATGAATGAGTCGCCTGCGTTCCAGCGCATGAAAGAAGAAGGCAAGGTCTCCAAGGCGCCGCTGTCGGAAGCATTCGGTCAGTGGAAAAACCTCAAGATCGTGATTCTTGCATTGGTAGGCTTGACCGCTGGTCAGGCGGTGGTTTGGTACACCGGTCAGTTTTACGCCTTGTTCTTCCTGACGCAGACCTTGAAGGTCGATGGTCCAACGGCGAATATTCTGATCGCAGCGTCGCTGCTGATCGGCACACCGTTCTTCATCGTGTTCGGCACGTTGTCAGACAAGATCGGCCGCAAGAAGATCATCATGGCCGGGTGCTTGATCGCAGCGCTCACCTACTTCCCGTTATTCAAGGCGCTCACGCACTTTGCGAACCCTGCGCTCGAAACGGCGCAAAACAATTCGCCGGTGGTGGTGGTTGCTGATCCGGCCGAGTGTCAGTTCCAGTTCAACCCAACCGGCACCAAGAAGTTCACCTCGTCGTGCGACATAGCGAAGGCCAAGCTTGCGGCGGCTTCGGTGAACTACAAAAACGAAGCGGCGCCACCCGGCACTACCGCCGTGATCAAGGTGGGTGAGAAAGAGTTGTCGTCGTACAGCGCGGTGGGATTGCCGAAAGAAGAAGCGACCGCCAAAGACAAAGAATTTACCGATCAGCTGAAGGCCTTGATTGGCGAGGCGGGTTACCCTGCCAAGGCCGATCCGGCGCAGCTCAACAAGCCGATGGTATTGCTGATATTGGTGATTCTGGTGCTGTACGTAACCATGGTCTATGGCCCGATCGCGGCGATGCTAGTTGAGATGTTCCCAACCCGTATCCGCTACACCTCGATGTCGCTGCCTTACCATATCGGTAATGGCTGGTTTGGCGGTTTGCTACCGACCACCTCGTTCGCGCTGGTGGCGTTCAAGGGCGATATCTATTACGGCTTGTGGTATCCGATCGTGATCGCGCTGATCACGTTTGTGATTGGCACGCTGTTTGTCAGCGAGACCAAGGATAACGATATCCACTCGCACGACTAGGCGCCACGCTGAATAGCCACGCTTAGTCGAATGCAGACAAGCCGCCGGTTCGCCGGCGGCTTTTTTGCAGCATCACCTGTGCGGCAGCGCTGCATTATTGGCGTCTTGCTTTACTGATCGACGCCCATTCGTTTCGTTGTTTTCACGGCACATATTCCTGCAAAAGCCAAGCTATTGGCACCGCGTGACCCAGCAACGTGCTGTCACCCCCCTAGCGGTTGGGAACTAATTAAATTACAGTCTCGCCCATCCGAAGTTAGCGTTTTAATAACGCGTCTCGATGCGGTGTTTTTCGCGCCGCATGATGCATTGGGGCTGCTGTGGACATCGAATGGCTTGAAGACTTTCTGGTGTTATCCGATATGTCGAGCTTCACCCGGGCGGCTCAGGCGCGTAATGTCACGCAGTCTGCGTTCAGCCGTCGGATCCGTGCGCTAGAAGATTGGATTGGCATCGCGTTGGTCGACCGAGACACTGTGCCACCGCGGTTAACTATGGCAGGACATTTGTTTCGCGATGCCGCACGTGAAATGGTGAGGCAGTTGCAGGACACGCGGATCGCCCTTGGCCACCGCAGCAAGGTATTTTCCGGAATCAAGCTATTCGTCGCACAGTCACTGATACAGCAAACGCTACCCGCTTGGATACAGCAGATTAGTCAGCGCATCAGCGGTCTCAAGTTCGATGTGCAAGCAGGTGAGACCTATGAGGGCATTATCGCTTTGGGAAATGGCCGTTGCGACCTGCTGATGGCTTATCACAGCCCTCTGGTGCCGATGTCAATCGATGAAAAGATGGCGCCTTCGATCACACTGGGTAGCGACCGCCTGGTGCCTGTCAGTCAGGCTGATGAATTCGGCTCCCCGATACATCAACTGAGTGAATCCAAGTTGCGTCATTTACCTTTGCTGTCGTACCCACCCGAGACATTCTTCGGGCGAATCTGCAACGGCATTATTCGTTTCAGGCCAAGCGATCCCAACTTCAATATCATCGTTCAAACAGCTAATGCGCGTGTGCTTCACACGCTCGCGCTGGCGGGCATGGGTATCGCGTGGCTACCTGAGGGATGCATCGCCGACGACATCGCCGGGCGCAGGCTCGCGCTTGCAGGTGATGATGAGTGGCGAGTAAAGATCGAGATCAGACTTTATGCTTCGCACGACCGAGCCCGGCTTCTAAATGCAAACTTGTGGGACAACATCCGGGACATGAGACAACAGAACCTTGCGGTGCGTAAGGAGATTGCAGTGAGCCCACTACATCAGATCGGTTGTGCAGCACTTTTCGAAAGCGAGTCCCTGTGAAAATCACACTTCGAGTCATGGGTGAAGAGTTAATCAATTACCTGGCCAAAGAAATCGCGGCACACGACTCAGCATTCCCGAGACGTATCGGAAACACACAATTAGTGAGTTGGCAGCTAGAACGGCTGCTGCCGCCGTTCCGCATCGAGCATCTCGACCTCAAACAAAACCAGGCCGCTGTCGTGCTTCTCGAAATGAACGACGCTACTGATATCGAGATGCTGTGGGAATTCGGCCGCTTGCAGTATCCCTCGCTAGCATTCGGTGCAGATACTGAGCTGCCAGCCGCACCGCTGATTCTTGTTTCTGATGAGCAGGCGGGTGCCCCAACCGCATTCGACATCCCCAAGCTAGTTGACGACTGGGTATGCGGAAAAAACGCCATGAATGATGTCGCAAGGCGGGTGGTTACCGAGCTTCGGCGTCATAACAAATTGCTCGATGAGCTTGGGCTTGGATTGCTCACGCTGAATCCGGAATCACGCCGCCTGATTTACCTGGGAGATGTTATTCAGCTATCCCCGGCCGAGGTGCCATTGGCTGAATTGTTTATCAGCCACATGGGTAGCGTGGTACCCATCGAAGAAGTACTACTGATGTTCAATCTCGCCGGACGGGCCGCCACTGGCAGCAATATTCGGGTAACTATTTTTCAGCTTCGATTCAAAATAGAACTGGTCTCGCGCTATCAGCTGACCATTGCCAGCGCTTATGGTGAAGGTTACGCGCTGCGCCCCGGAAAAGGCCCGCCTCGACCCAAGGAGTATCTTGAGGCGCGTCAGACGATGCCACCCTACCGGGTCCGGGCGGTGGCATAATTCGGCCTTACGTCCGGCATGCGGCGGTCGCGAACTTCGCGACGCCGCATTTGCGTTTCAGCGCCGGCTTGCAGGAAAACCCTATGTCGCCCACCACCGCTCTATCTGACTACGCCGCCCTGACCCATATGGCCAGCTGCGCGTTGCCAACGCCTTGGGCAGAATTTACGCTCCACGTATTTCGGGAGCCAGCGACAGGCAAAGAGCACCTCGCGATGGTCCTTGGCGACATCAGCGACGGCCAGCCGGTGCTGGCCAGATTGCACTCCGAGTGTTTGACCGGCGACGCCCTATTCAGCCAGCGCTGCGATTGCGGCGCGCAGTTGGAAGCGGCGCTCAGACGTATTGCCGAAGAAGGCCGCGGCATCTTGCTGTACCTGCGCCAAGAGGGTCGCGGGATCGGTCTGGTCAATAAAATTCGGGCTTACGCCTTGCAAGAGCAAGGGGCCGATACCGTCGAGGCCAACCACCAGCTTGGCTTTGCCGACGACCTGCGTAATTACGATATCTGTGCCCCCATATTCCAGCACTTTGGCATTCACGCCTTGCGGCTAATGACCAACAACCCGCGCAAGCTCGACGCGCTCAAAGAGCTGGAGATCAGTACTGAGCGGGTTGCGCACATTGCCAGCAGCACCGACAAAAATCAGCGCTACCTGCAAACCAAAGCGAAAAAGCTCGGCCATTTACTCACGCCGGTGAGGGCCAGCGGCGAGAAATAGGCCAAAGAATTCGCGACGGGCATTATTCAAACGCAGACCAAGCCAATCAATTGATGTCGATCAGACATACGCTTGTGATTGCTCAAATGATAAAAAACAAGAGGGCGTAATCTTGGCGTCGAGGGTTTCGATTTAATCTCCTCGTTTCCGCCTAATCCCCTCTTAGGTTTTGCTCTCCGCCGGAGAGCATTTTTTTGGCCTGTCGAAAAAAATCGGCACGCATGCCAAAATACGGCGTTCGTTGCATTCGAGCAACTTACCGATATTCCTAGCCGCGCCCGCCGGCGCGACTTCAACATGGAGTTGACTATGACGCCTATTCAAAAACCCCTCGCCGTCGCTCTTTGTCTCGCTGCGCTGCTGTCTACCCGCGTCGTCGCCGCACAAAATGTGTCGGGTGAAGATCTGTATAAGCAGCAGTGCGCCGCGTGTCACTCGGTGCAAAAAGATGCCCCCCAAGGCATGGGCCCCAACTTGCTCGGTGTGGTTGGCAGACCGGCGGGCTCGGTAGTAGGCTTTCCGCATTCAAAAGAGTTCAAGAACGCCCTGAAAGGGAAGTCATGGACCCCGGAGCTGTTGGACAAGTGGCTGGAAAACCCCCAAAAAGTCGCCAAGGGGACCTACATGATGTATCAGCAGCCCGATGCTGCGGTTCGGTCCTCGATCATAGAATACTTGAAGAATACAAAATAAATTATTGATTTATAATAATAAATTACAATACAGAGGCACAAATCAGGATCGATTTGTGCCGATCACCTCTCGCCCAAGCCCCAACCGTCACGATCAAGCGGCCAGCCGGCACCGCAAGGAATCTCATGTCATCACCCCTGCTCTTCTCGCCAATTCGCCTTGGCCGTCTCTCGGCTGCCAACCGCATCATGATCTCGCCGATGTGCCAGTACTCGGCGCAAGACGGCAATGCCAACGGCTGGCATATGGCGCACCTGGGCTCACTTGCGCTTTCTGGCGCCGGCCTGCTGACGGTCGAGGCAACCGCGGTTAGTCCGGAGGGCAGAATCACGCTAGGCTGTCTTGGCTTGTACGACGACCAGAACGAGGCGTCGCTCAAACCGGTGGTTGATATGCTGCGCGCCGCAAGTGAGTCAAAGTTGATGCTGCAGCTGGGGCATGCCGGACGCAAGGCCTCCAGCGCACGCCCCTGGGAGGGCGGCGCTCTGCTCTCCAGCGCGGACGGCGGCTGGGAGACTATCGCCCCATCAGCAGTGCCTCACAAGCCAGACGAGACTTCGCCGCGCGCCATGACCTGCGCCGACATCCAGCGCGTGACCGATGACTTTGCACAAGCAGCGCAGCGCGCTCGGCGGCTGGGATTTGATGCGATCGAGCTGCACGCAGCGCACGGTTACCTGCTGCACGAGTTTCTCTCGCCGATCGCTAACCAGCGCGATGATGACTACGGCGGCTCGCTCGATAACCGCATGCGATTGCTGTTGGAGATTTTCAACGCAATGCGCGCCGAACTTGGGCCAGATATCGCACTTGGCGTAAGGGTCACCGGTAGTGATTGGGTAGAGGGCGGCTGGAGCATCAGCGACTGCGTCAGCTTATGCCAGCGACTGGCCAACGCTGGCGCTGACTTTCTGGATGTATCGTCTGGCGGCGTCTCACCGATGCAGAAAATCAGCATCGGGCCCGGCTATCAGGTCGCGTTCGCCGAGCAAGTGAAACAATCAGTCAATATTCCTGTAATCACGGTCGGCATGATCACCGAGCCGCAGCAGGCAGAAGATATTTTGCAGTTGGGGAAAGCCGATATGGTGGCGCTAGCGCGGGCCTTCATCGCCGACCCGCGTTGGCCTTGGCGCGCCGCAGCCGCGCTTGGGGGCAAGCTCGATGGCCACCCACAGTACTACCGCTGCTTACCGAGCAGCATGCCGAAAATCTTCGGCGACGCCATCACCAATCAGCGCTAGTGTTCGCTTACCCGTCAGGGCAAGCACCACCCCTGCCTCGTGCCGGCGCCAACTGGCACGGCCTGCACTAAGTTTCCCGACTTGGGGTATTGTCCGCGCAACCGGGTCTGAGCAAGGCTTCCTCGTTCCGGGCCTGGGTTTGACAAGCAAAAAATTTTCAAAACGCCCCGAACAAGTTTTCACCGAGCCGTGGTCGAATCGCTTGGATTGCTCTGGCTCGGGCATGGACAATGTTTCCGAGGTTCAATATGATGTTCGATTCGCATTTAAAACGCTGATACAAGCGGAGGAGATCCCCCATGTGGTCACAAGTGTATGACCCGTTCAATAACGTTTGGCTATCGACACTCGCTGCCGCCATTCCGGTCGTGGTGATGTTGGCGGCGCTGGCTTTTTTCCATATCAAAGCGCACATCGCAGCGATTATGGGTTTGGTATCTGCCTTAGTGGTTGCCATCCTTGGCTTCACCATGCCAGCGGATGCTGCGATTGCATCGGCACTTTATGGTGCTGCTTTTGGCCTGTTCCCGATCGGTTGGATCATTTTGAACGTGATCTTTCTGTATCAGCTCACCGACCGCAAGGGACAATTCAAGATTCTGCGTGAGAGCATCGCCGGCATATCGGGCGATCGCAGGCTGCAACTGCTGCTGATTGCGTTTTGTTTTGGCGCGTTCTTTGAGGGCGCCGGCGGATTTGGCACGCCAGTAGCAGTGACAGGCGCGATGCTGATCGGTTTGGGCTTTGCGCCGCTGGCAGCTTCAGGCTTGTCTTTGATCGCCAACACAGCGCCCGTGGCGTTCGGTGCGCTGGGCACGCCCATCATCGCGTTGGCGGCGGTGACCGGGCTCGACATGCTCCAGCTCTCGGCCATGGTCGGACGGCAGCTGCCCTTCTTCTCGATCATCGTGCCGTTCTGGCTGGTCTGGGCGTTTTGCGGTTTTCGCGGCATGCTGGCGATTTGGCCGGCGATTTTGGTCGGCGGTGCGGCGTTTGCCATCCCGCAGTACTTCATCTCGAACTTCCATGGGCCGTGGCTGGTTGACGTTGGCGCCGCAGTCATTTCCATGGTGTGCCTTGCGTTGTTCTTGAAGGTCTGGCACCCGAAAGAGATCATGACCTCGCCCTCGGGGAAATTTGACGATGGTGAGGAGCCGGCGCCACAAGCCCCGCAAGCACCCGCGCATGAGTATTCGCGCAAAGAAGTAATGAACGCTTGGACACCGTGGCTGATCTTGTCGGTGGTTGTGCTGATCTGGGGTATCCCCGAGTGGAAAAAAGTGCTGGATGGTATTTCGATCATCAAGATCGAGTGGGCTCACTTGCACAACGTGATCCAAAAAATGCCGCCAGTGGCACCTGCACCAAAAATCGAGGAAGCGATCTTCAAACTCAACTGGTTGTCAGCCACTGGCACAGGAATTTTCCTCGCGTCGATTATCTCTGCGCTGCTGATGGGATACCGCGTGCGTGAAATGATCGCCATCTACTGGGATACGCTGAAGTTGCTGAAGTACTCGCTACTCACTATCGCTGCCATGCTGGCACTCGGCTACTGCACCCGTTACTCGGGCGTTGACTCCACGCTTGGTTTGGCATTTGCCAATACCGGTATGTTCTATCCTTTCTTTGGCACCTTGCTCGGCTGGCTGGGGGTAGCACTGACGGGTTCTGACACTGCGTCCAACGTGCTGTTCGGTGGTCTGCAAAAAACCTCGGCTGAACAACTTGGGCTTTCGCCTGTTTTGATGGCATCTGCCAACTCGTCGGGTGGTGTGATGGGCAAAATGATCGACGCACAATCGATTGTGGTCGCGTCCACTGCAACCAAGTGGTACGGGCATGAGGGCGAGATCTTGCGCTATGTGTTCTTCCACTCGATAGCGCTGGCCGCGCTGGTGGGAATACTGGTGACCTTGCAGGCCTATGTTCATCCGTTTACGCTCATGGTGATTCCGTAACGCCATTTGCGCAAGCGACAACCGTGCAGCGCTGCAAGGCCTGCACGGTTTTTTGTTGGCGGCTGTACCTGAAAAACTTGCTGCTCATTTCGCGCAATTGAGAGGCCGCAATCAGCGTGTCGATCGATTTGCATTTATCACCGCTTGCCGAAAAGATGTCGTCTCCTTTCACACACAGGAGCAAACATGAACGGCATAACGCAGACGGGCGCTTACGGTTCGCAAGCATTCATACCCCAGGGATTTTTCGGGACCATGTTCGGTGCGCCGGTCGGTGGGCTGATTGGTCGCGGTATCGGGAGTCTCTTCGGACAACCGGGGCTAGGTAGTCAGATCGGCCACCTTGCAGGTGGTATCGGCGGTGGGCTTCTACCGTTCGCAGCCGACCCGACGCAAGTCTACGCACAACAACTCGTGCAACATCAAGCACTTCAACAGCAGCTTCAACAACTCGCACAACAGCAGGCACTTCAACAACAGCTTCAACAAATCGCGCAACAACAGCAATTGCAACAACTGGCCCAGCAACAGCAACTCGCACCACAGGGTTGGTTTGGCAACCTGATCGGGCAAATCGGTCAGCCTGTGGGTACGGCGATCGGCGGGCTCTATGGGCAACCGGCGCTGGGTGGGCAAATCGGCAGTATCGCTGCGCAGATTGGTCGTCTCTTGCCCTTTCAACTCGATCCGATGCAGCAAGCATTAGCGCAGCAGATGGCGCAACAGCAGTGGGCGCAGCAGTGCGCACAGACGCAGCTCGCCCAGCAAATAGCACAACAAATGGCGCAGCAGCAGCCCTATGGCACGGCCGCTCAGCAGGCTTACGCAACAGGGCAGACGCTGCACTAAATGCGATGAGTGTCGCGCCGGTGTCATGCCGGCGCACTCGCCTGTCACCCGCAAAGGACAACGGTATGCCACTTATTCAAAGCGTTCCCGGTCGCGGTCGCTACCTCATCAGCAGTATGAGCGCAGAAAAGTTGTCAGCGTTTTTGTCCGAGATCAGCGCGCATCCTGAATTACAACTGCTCGACAAGCTCGGCCCATCAGAAGCACCCCACACCGCAGTGCTGGAGATGCCGCACACGCAAGCGGCTCAGCTACAGCAGCGCTTTGCTGCCTTGGGCGAGATCAACATCGAGCCGGATCAGCGGCTGAAGATGTTCGCCGACCCTGCGGCCAGCCCATAAACCATTATTGATGAAAGGATTGTCATGGCCACCAAATCAGAGTCCGACAAAGCGTCGGCAGCGTCAGTAGCGTCAAGCACGGGTGTGAATCCGGCGTCGCGCGGAATCACGCAACGTAAAGGGCAATTTCTCATTGCGCCGCGCCGGCATCCGGGAATGCAGATGATGGGTATCGCCCCGCTGAGTTTTTCGGTGGTCGAGCAAGCGCTAAAAGAATCGCCCGACATTCAGATCATTGATCGCGTTGGACCCAAGCAGGTTGTCGGCGCGCTCGGTACCGGCATGCAAGAAGGTGGCGTGCTGGTCGCGCTGATGCATGAAGATAAAGCGCAAGCGCTGGCACGACAAGCCCAAGGCCAGCTGATTGTTGAGCGTGATCAGCCATTACAACTACACGATGTCAGTTACTTGCAGCAGCCACCACTCGCCAACTGCAACCTGCCCGCTGCGGGTGCCGCATTCAGTGCGGAATTTGTCGTCATGGGCAAAGGGCAGCCCGTCGCCGGTGCCGAAGTCTACTTGTACGGCAGCATGCTACCCGCACAAGGCGTAACCGATGCGCAAGGCCGGGTACGACTCATGCTGTTTGGTGAAACGGCTGCCAGCGTGCGCAAGCTGTACGTAAAGCCACGCGCTGATTTCTGGAGCTTCTACCAGATGCAACCGGATATCAGCGATACGGAGTTGAACATGGTAGGCCTGCGCGCGCTATCCGATTGGCCCAGCCTTAAAAACTTCCCGCAGCAACAGCAACTCACTTGGGGCCAGCGCGCGATGCGCCTGGATCAGCTACCGAATACCTTCCGTGGCCAAGGCGTGAGGGTGGCGGTGATTGACTCTGGTTGCGCCAATACCCATCCGGATCTGACACAAGTATCGCGCGGCTATGACATCGTCAACAAATCGATCAGCACCGCGACATGGAATGTCGACACGCTGGCGCATGGCTCGCACTGCACCGGGCTCATTGCCGGTCTTGATTCCGCCGGTGGTATTCGTGGCTTTGCACCCGACGCAGAAATTCATGTGTGCAAGCTGTTCCCGGGTGGGCAGGTCAGTCAGTTAATCGATGCACTGGAATACTGCATCGAGCAGCAGATTGATGTAGTGAACCTATCGCTCGGTGGCGCCGAGCCCTCGGAAGCACTGGAACAGCAAATCGTGCGTGCCAAGCAGGCGGGGATCGCATGCATCGTCGCCGCTGGCAACTCAGGCGGCATCGTGCAGTATCCCGGGTCGTCACCCAATGTGCTGACCGTTGCAGCTATTGGCCGTGTCAATGAATTCCCTGCAGACAGTTACCACGCGCAGACCGTGACGCCGGTGGTCGATGCCAACGGCTTCTTCTCAGCGATTTTTAGCTGCTACGGCCCTGAGGTCTCCGTGTGCGCACCAGGCGTTGCCATTACGTCGTCGGTACCCGAGCAGAGCTATGCGGCGTGGGATGGCACCTCCATGGCCGCGCCACATGTGACAGGCCTTGCTGCGCTCGCGCTGGCACATCATCCGGATTTTCGCGGCAGTGGGCAGATGCGTAGCGCGGCACGCGTTGAGCGTCTGTTTCAGATCATCAAACAATCCCGTCAGCCGCTGATGCTGGGTGATCAGCGACGCACCGGTTTTGGTTTACCGGATACCTTGCGTGCCGTCGGTTTGGCAGCGCCGCAGGGGCTGCCGATCACAGCGACTACCGCTCCCGGGCTTAGTGCATTGATGAGCCTGCCTGCGCTACAAGCGCTTCGCATGGGCTACAGTGATCTGCCAACCCTACAAGCGCAAAACGCAGCGCTTGCCATGCCGTTTGGGATGATGTCATTTCCAATACCAACCAGCTACCCGCAGGCGATGAACACCAGCATCATGAGCAGCCTTTGGTGAAATTGAGTTTGCTCTGATTCGCATCGATTCTCATCAGTTGAGTCGATGCGTCTCGATGGTGCACGGGCTTATTCGGGATGATTAGATTCGCTCAGCCTCGATCAGCATTGTCTCGCGATGTTTGAATAATAGATACCTTGCGGCTGTGTTGCATCACAAATGATCACTTGGCGAGAGACTGTTCGATGGAACTACATAGACACCGCACAGTCATCATAGAAACGCCGCCGCCACAAGGAGCATCATGGAACCCCCTCACCGTCAGCTGCCGCAAGAGCACGCGCTCGCCTCGCAGGATACCTATGACCCCAGCAAGCTGCTCGATACGTTACGAGAGCGTATGCAACTAAAAAATGATGCCGCGCTATCACGCGCCCTGGAAGTAGCGCCACCGGTGATCAGCAAGATACGTCACCGCGCGCTACCCGTGGGCGCCTCGATGCTGATTCGCATGCATGAAGTCACCGAGCTGAGTATTCGTGAGCTACGCGATTTGATGGGCGACCGCCGAACCAAGTATCGAATTTCGGATGTGCACGGTAAACCCAAGGCGCGTTCGCCTGCAGTGGTCAGCTCGACAGCCTAGTCCATCACCCTCGGTATCACACTCACCCAGACACCCAACCTAACGCACAACCTAACGCACAACCTAACGCACAACCTAACGCACAACCTAACGCACAACCTAACGCACAACCTAACGCACAACCTAACGCACAACCTCACACTCAACCCCACGCTCACTTCTCACAGTCGCCCTCTCCCGCGCCCCGGCCCTGTCCCAAGCAGTGGCAGCGGGGCGTGATGGCGACACTTGATCGAGCCTCGGCTCAAACGCCACCGCTGCCTCGAACCGGGATGACGAAGGCGTATCGCAACCCGTCAAATCATTCATCGCCGGATCTCAGAGGCGTACATCACCCGATTTCAGAGGCGTATCAAGCAGGCAAGCTAGCTAGCTGTTACCCCCGCGCATGATCAATCATGCACGTCGCCTGAAATCGGGGCAAAATCCGTCAAGTTTCTCAGACTCATAGTTTTCAGAAAGACATCCATGAAACTCACGCCTTCTTTTTTCAAACGCAGCGGTCTGATCGCTCTTTTATTGGGTGCAGGCGCGTGTACAGTTGGGCTGGTCGTCGCTGCCGATACCGAAAGTGCACTGCTGGAGCGCGCCAAGCAGGTATTTCGCCCGCTGCCCTACACCGCGCATGTGGACGACTATCCTCACTCCGCAGCGCGAGTCGAGCTAGGCAAAAAACTCTTCTTTGAAACGAGAGTATCGATCGACGGACGCACCGGTTGCGTCAGCTGCCACAGTCCAAGTCATTACGGTGCCGACTCGCTGCCGCGTTCGGTTGGGGTCAATGGGGTGGTGTTACCCCGTAATGCGCACACAGTATTCAATACGCCGCTGCTCATAGCGCAGCACTACGGTGGCAATCGCGTCAGCGTAGAAGAGCAGGCCTGGAAAGCCCTCACCAGCCCACTCGCTTATGGCAATAAAAGTTTTGCTGAAGCCGAAGCGAAGCTGCACAAGCTTGGCTACAAACCCCTGTTTGAGGAGGCCTTCCCCAATGAAAAAGAAGCCATCAGTGCACAAAACTGGGCGATTGCCATTGGTGCGTTCGAACGAACCCTGCTCACCCCGGCACCGTTTGATCAGTACCTGAAAGGTAATACCAAAGCCATCAGTGCCGACGCCAAGGCCGGTCTCGACAAATTCATCAGCTATGGCTGCGCCGGTTGTCATAGTGGTGCCACCGTCGGCGGGGAGAGCTTCCAGAAATTCGGTTTGCTCGAAGACTATTGGAAAGCGACTGGCAGTGTCGAAATTCCCCTGCTGAAGGGTTATGACAAGGGCAAGTTTCATGACACCGGCAAAGAGGAAGATCAGTGGATCTTCAAGGTGCCTCAGCTACGTAATGTGGCCATGACCCCGCCCTACTTTCATGACGGCTCGGTGGCCACACTCGATGACGCTGTTCGCGTTATGGCGCGCGTGCAGTTAGGTAAGCAATTATCCGATACCGATGTTCGGCAGATCGTTGCCTTTCTCTCCACGCTGACTGGTGAAGTGCCAAAGCAGTTCAAAGAAGCGCCGCGGCTACCGGTGGCCGCCTTCCAGCGCCCCTAGTAAAAAACAGCCCATGACCTCGCGCGCCCTGCTCACGCTGCTGTTCTTGCTGCCCCTGGCGCGCGAAGTACTTGCCTTTGAGCGCTCGGATGGCGTCTCGGTGCAGTGCCTTGTTGAGCGCAACGGCGAGCAGCGGGTGGTCGCCGAGCACTGGCTGGGGCATGGCGATGCCGGTGATCGGCATCCGGAGCTCGGCGGTGCGGCTGCGGTTGTACGAACCGATGAAGATGGCTGGCCGGTCATTTTTTTTGACAAAGTGACGGTCAAGGGCATACGCCAAAACGACCCACACATGCTCGACTTCATTTTTTACCACGAGTGTGCGCACGCGACCGACCCTGAACGAGATGAAATCGCCGCTAATTGCGAGGCGTATCTTGATCTTGAGCGTGAAGGCATGATGAGCGAGAGCCTTGAGCGCAGCCTCGCGCTCACTCACCGCAAAATGAGACGCTTGCCCTCGCGCTACGGTGGCAGCGGGGCTGTGTTCTGGGAAAAGACCATGGCGTGCGTCACTGCACGCAAGACGCTCGCCGAGCATGCCCACCCGAGCGAGTGATCGTTATTCAAATAAAAAAAGTGTTTTGTATTTTGCATTCTCGGTGCTTTGGTTCACCATCGTTTCAGCGAACCTAACAAAAAATTTCATTGATAAAACAGCCCTTTTGGCAGCGCAACCTAAAGTTTCATTTATTGACCAGTGGTAACATTGAGCCTTGATCTAGCAGGCAGGGCGGCTCAGGGAGCGCCCCCAGAGGCGAGTTAATTGAAGGGCATTGTCTTTCGCGAATTCATCGACATGGTGGAGTCGCAATTTTCTGTGGAAACGGCTGACGCAATTATCGAAGCGTCCGAGTTGTCTACCGCCGGCGCCTACACTTCGGTAGGTACCTACCCCCACCAAGAGATGGTGGACTTGGTCTCCAACCTTTCCAATAAGGCAGGTATGTCGGTGCCCGATTTATTGCGTCATTTCGGCCGCCACTTGTTCGGTCGGTTCGTTGAGATTCATCCGGGCATGACCAGCTCGTACAGTGATGTATTCGCCTTGTTAAGCGCGCTCGAAAACACGATTCATGTCGATGTGAACAAGCTCTATCGAGACGCCGAACTTCCCTTATTCAGCTACGAGCAAGATAATCAGCAGCACATGGTGTTCATCTACCGATCACGTCGGCGAATGGCAGATTTTGCGCATGGCTTAATCGAAGGTTGCATCGCGCATTTCAAAGAGGATGTCAGTATCGAGCGTGTCGAGCTTACGCCGCAGGGAGACGAAGCGCAGACGCGGTTTACCTTGGTGCGCGCCGCGCATGGCACGCGCTGAAGATATTGAACAGCGCCGACTAGCGCGCGAGATCAGTGCCCGGCAACAAGCTGAGCGTCTGCTCGAGCAAAAAAGTCTCGAGTTGTATATTGAGGCACAAGAGCGTCAAGAAGCGCTGCAGAGGCTGCGGGAGAGCGAAGAGCGCTACCGCCTGATCGTTGAAATGTCGCCCGATGCCATCATGGTCCAGCTGAATGGCCAGGTCGCTTTTGCGAATAGCGCTGCACGGCGCATGTTCGCTGAATCAGATCACCTTCAGCTCACCGGCCTCACGATGGCCGACCTCGGATTACAGGCTGATGTGGCTAGTGCCACCGAGGAGCGGAGCGAGCGAATCGAGACCATCGCCCGCCGCCTGGATGGGCAGCCTTTCGAGATTGCGCTGCGCTGTATGCCAATGACCTACGACGGTAAGTCGGCGATGCAGGTAGTCGCACGCGACATCTCTGACCGCAAGCGTCTGGAAAAAGAACTCGCGCACCAAGCCGCCCATGATTCACTCACCGGCGTCAGCAATCGTCGCGCATTAATTTCCTCGCTCACAGAGACGCTGGCTTTCGCGCGGCGGCATAACATGCCGTTCTGGGTTGTGTTTATTGACCTCGACCATTTCAAGCAAATTAACGACCGGTTTGGTCACCGCGCTGGTGATCGTTTGTTGGAGACCATCACCGCGCGCCTGCGACAGCTTCTGCGTCAGGATGACATCATCGGGCGCTACGGTGGTGATGAATTTGTGCTGCTGTTACGCGGCGGCCCTGAGGCGCGGCTTACCACGCCTATACTCGAGCGCATCATGCAGGTAGTGTGCGAGCCGGTAGAGTTCGAGGGGCACCGGCTGCAAGTCACCTGTAGCTTGGGTGTTACCGCTTTCCCTGACGATGGTCACGATGAAGATACGCTGATCGAGCGTGCCGATGCGGCGATGTATATTGCTAAAACAGCTGGCCGTAATCTTTATCAGCTCTAAAATGCAGATATTCATTTGCAGTTTGCCGAGCGATCAAAAATACAATCGAAACTGGTCGATGCAATAGAACACAATCAATTAATCTTATTGCATCAACCACAGGTCGATTTCGCGACAGGTGCGATTGTCGGTACCGAGGCGTTACTGCGCTGGCAGCATCCCGAACTGGGTATGCTGAAGCCATCGCGTTTTTTACCGACAGCAGAAGAAAGCAAACTCATTGATCAGATCGGTGAGTGGGTCATCAACGCCGCCTGCCAGCAATGTGCCGAACTACGCCGCCAGGGTTTTGGTGAGTTATCGGTATCGGTAAACCTGTCTGCAAAACAGCTACACATGCCGCAGCTGCTGGAAAAAGTGTCGATGGCGCTGGCAAGGCATTCACTACCGGCCGCGGCGGTGGAGCTTGAGCTTAGTGAGCACATGATCATGGCGGATATCGACAGAAGCGTCGGAATTGTGTCCGCCCTCCATCAGCTAGGCGTAAAGATTGCGATCGATAACTTCGGAACCGGTCTATCCAGCTTCCCGCAATTACTTCGTCTACCGCTCTCTGCATTGAAAATCGATCGACGTCTCGTCGCCGCGCTCGATACACCTGAAGATCGGCACTCACAGGTAATTGCCAACGCCCTTATACAGTTGGCTCATGGGCTCGGCATCTGGGTGGTGGCCGAGGGAGTCGAAAGCAGCCGGCAGTTCGTTATCTTGCGCGACAAGCGGTGCAATCTGCTACAGGGCTGGGTACATAGCGCGGAAATGTCAGTCAGTGAGTTATCAGCATTTTTACGCGGCTACGATCCACAGGCATGGCTAAAAAGCGTACACAACGCTTGAGTCGGCCTTAATCCACCCTATGTAGCGCTGATCGCGGCGATAAAGCATATTAACGTTATCAAGTCGGCAGTTGGCACATGCAGCGCTGATTGCAAAGATAAAACGTATAAATCGCTCCAAGTCGACAGTGCTACGATCGATCAACGAAACGAGACCGTGCAGACATCGGCACCGTCAGCGGGTAGTTTTTCGCCCATCAGCTTTTGTATGGGTACCCAAATAATTGAGGTGGCGAGTCGAACGATAGTTTGT
>Ga0194125_10001949_pt1 | contig 34623 bp, 32 predicted proteins | sample TA2KigC250mmetaG_FD_148626 | JGI IMG/M metagenome (GOLD analysis project Ga0194125, IMG submission 148626) | Freshwater microbial communities from Lake Tanganyika, Tanzania - TA2015034 Kigoma Deep Cast 250m | ecosystem: Environmental > Aquatic > Freshwater > Lake | place: Tanzania: Lake...
AATTTTCTAACTGGTTAGTATTGTTATTATACATTTTATTTTCCGGGTCACGATTTAATACAGTCAGGAAGTTAGCAAAATTATTATCACTTTGCATATAATTGAAATAATTCTTGTCACTGCTAAAATTCTTATAAAGTTTAATTCCGGAACCTATTAACAATATAACAACGAAAAAAATTATTACTTTAAGTTCATTTTTTGTAAAGGCAAACTTTTGAAAAATTGACTTAAGCATACAGAGATATTTTATTTGGATTTTTTAAGTATATTAATTTATAAATTATAAATTAAATTTAAAAGTGTATAAAAGTATCCACGATAAAAACGAACAATAAACTGTTGTTAGTCTGAATTAAATGCAGGAAAAAACAATCTCTCAATTGATTTCGCTTTTCCGGTCAAATTATCAATTTCAAAAACAGCTCCAGAAACATGCAAATCATCCTTAGCCACTTCATGCTTTTGCGGTGTAGCATAAACGAATCTTTTAATTGATTGTTCTTTTTTCATTCCAATTACACTATCATATGCGCCTGTCATTCCAACGTCTGTTATATATGCAGTTCCACCGGGCAAAATTCTTTCGTCAGAGGTTTGTATATGCGTATGTGTTCCAATAACTGCAGATGCTCTTCCATCAGCATACCAGCCGAAGGCAACTTTTTCAGAGGTTGTTTCAGCATGAAAATCCACTACAACAAGATTTGTTATTGCTTTTATTCTTTCAATAACAGAATCAAAACATCTGAAGGGGCAATCGATGGTCCTCATAAATACTCGACCCTGAAGATTAACAACTGCAATTTTCAATCCTTTACTTTTTAAATCAAAAATTCCAAAGCCTTTTCCGTATGCTCCTTTAGGATAATTCAGGGGACGGAGTATTTGCTGATTTTCATTTATAAACTTGTGGGATTGAATCTTGTCCATTGTATGGTTTCCGCCAGTTAAAACATCAATTTCCAGTTTCAATAATTCCAGTGCATCCTTTTCAAGCATACCCATTCCGTCCGTAATATTTTCCGCATTTGCAACGACAAAATCAATGTGATACCTGGATTTTATACTTGTAAGAAAAGTTTTCAGCAAGTCATAACCCGGTATTCCTATTATATCGCCAATAAATAAAACTTTCATTTCTTAACTAAAATATTTTTCCACATTATAATTTTTCCACACACAATAGTTTTTCAAGTCTTCCTGCAACGATTTAAAAATTGCGGCTACTGCTATTGCATCATCAGTATATCCTAAAACCGGCATTAGGTCAGGCATTAAATCAAAGGGATTAAGAAAATATAACACCGCAAGAACAACCAATCCCACAGACCTCCATGGAATCGTCCTATACTTCTTGTTTTTATAATCTTTAATCATTTCCAGTGACAGCTGCAATTGGTAAAAGAGTTTTGGGAACTTAATTTTATCAAGCAACTTTAATTTTTCTTTAATTCTTTTTTCTTTTTTTATAACCTCGTCAAGTTTTTCAGGAGAAAGCGGTGCCGTTTCCTTTTTCAAATAATCGTACAATTTTTTATTATTATTTATATTGTTCATTTAAGATTATGTTATAAAATTATTAAGGTTATCTTAACTTTTTGCTGTCACGAAACAAAATTCTTTTTTCTTCATCACTAAGGCTATCGTATCCTTTTTGACTCAATTTATCCAATATTTCATCTATTCTTTTTCTAATTTTTTCCTCCTCCGTAGCAGCATTTTTCTTCTTATCGGATTCAGACTTTTTATTCTCTATATCCGTGTATTCGGCATCTTCTGCTTCTTTATGAGGCTGATTATACTGAACTCGTGAATTATCGGATGGATACTTCCATTTATTAATATTATTTCTATCATCATAAAAAGAATGTTTCTGTCGAGACTTCGGCCGAAAGCTTTTAAAAAACTGACTCATAACATTCTTGTTGACAAACAGGAGGTAAATCAATCCAACTACTCCTCCCCCGAGGTGAGCAATATGGGCAACTCTTGAAGACATTCCGGGTCCGGCATATTCCGAATAAGCATAAAAGAATTCAATAAGCATATAAAATAATACGAGGTATTTTGCCTTTACGGGAATAAGGAAATAAATATAAATATTTCTATTAGGGAAGAGCACTCCAAAAGCAATCAATATTCCGTAGACAGCTCCCGATGCTCCAATTGTAGGACCCAATTCGTTTGTAAACAGTGGGGGAATTATCAGGTTAAATATTCCCGCTCCGACTCCGCACAACAAATAATAAAACAGAAATTTTTTAGAGCCCCAAATATTTTCTAATTCCAGTCCAAACATCCACAAGGCAAACATATTCAGGAACAGATGCATAAAATTTGCATGCAGAAACATATAAGAAAATAATTGCCACGGTAAAAAAAAACCAAAATCCAGTGGGTCTAAGGATATCGGGTTCAGAGCCAATAATCTATATACATAATATTCTAAGGGTACGCTTCCGAGTTTTCTATTAAAGAGAAAGAGTAGTTGTATTAAATAAATCGCTGTGTTTGTAATAAGCAAGAATTTTATTACAGGGGGGAAAAAACTAAATCCAAAAAAGCCCGGCCTTTTGTATTGAGCGTTCATATTTAAAGTTTATTATCAAGTAAATTTACATTTCCCGTCTGTGAACGAGTTATTCCTGAAAGTGTTGAATTCAGCATTAATCCGGCATTTTCATAATCTTCAATCGTATCAATTTCGATACAGTTATAATCTGATATATCAACAGAAAAAAATCCTGCTGTTTTATCAGCATCTATCATTTCCTGAAAAGTAACTTCATAAAATTCATTTACATTCTTTTCCTTAACAATTTTTCTTTCCAGTATTTCAAACATAATTTTCATAGTCCGGTAATCAAATTTTTCGATTCCGATAGATTCTCCAACTGCTTTACTAATATCAACATCTTTTCCTATTTTTAAAATCCTTTTTTTCTTATCTGTTTCCACTTTAATTTGTTCTTTATCAAGTTTATCCGTATAGTTTACGGAGATACAATCTTTATGTTCGGATTCAAGCAAAAGCTTAATTATTCTATAATCAAATAATATATCACTATCAAGGAGTAAAATGTCAGAGCTTATAAATTTTTTAGTTAACCATAGCGAGAACGAATTGTTATTCTTTGCATAATCCTGATTACTCAACAGTTGAATCTTTGTATCCGGGAATAACTTCATGATAACATCATTTACATAATTTTTTATCAGATTTTCTTTAAACCCAGTTACAATAACAAACTCGTCTATTCCATTCATTAAAATATTTTCAATTGTCATATGCAATAAGTTGGATTTTCCCAAGTTTAGAAGACATTTAGGAATTTCATCGGTTAACGGTCTTAGCCGTTTAGATAATCCTGCTGCCAAAATTACTGCCTGCATAATATTTATCAATTAACAGGGGTTAATTTTTTATTTACAAAATGCGATATAACCAATAAAATTATCATTAAAAAATTTCCAAGTCCGAGTGTTAAAAACAGATACAATTCAATTTTATCAAGCAAAGTAAATATAATCAAAACAGTAATATGGGTTGTGGAACCAATCCAGCTCCATATCCGTATTATTATCTTGTTTGTTTTTCTATATTGTTCAGGAGAAGATTTAACAGCAGTGTTTTTAGAAAATTTCTTTTGCAAATTACAATAAAATATATAAATATCAATGAGGATTTTGTCAAAATATTTTCCTTTTACTTTTTTAAGATTTTGTTTTTCATTTTTAAAATCTTTTATTTCAGAATCGATATCCTGAGTTTTGTTGTACACAACAGCAAGATACATATTTCTATAATAATCAAAATAAAAATTTTGTAATGCTCTTGAAAGCCCTGCTGTAAAGGCAAAAATAAAAGAAATAAAAAGGTTACCGAAATAATTCTGCAAATAAAACATAATGCCAAGAAACACCGATAGTGCCATAACATAATCAATAAAACCATCTATAACTCTTCCGGTTTTTGTCCCGTTTTTTTTCAGTCTTGCCAGCTGACCATCTGCACAATCAAGTGTATTACCGGCAAAGACAAGTGCTGCTGCCAAGACAGCAAATTTATAATCGGCAAATCCATAAAAAAAGCCTGCAACAATACCCAAAAACATTGATACAACGGAAATTTGATTAGGGGTTATGTTTGTATTATAAATAATTTTGACAAAAAAAAAGGACAGGGGGCGGTAAATAATTAAGTCAAAGATTTCTTCAACTTCAACCGATTTAAGAGATTTTTTGTATCCACCTGACAATTTCATTTTCTTTTTTTATGCTTCTTTCTATGTTCTTTTTTCATTTCCTCGAGGTGTTTCTTTTTTACCTTTGATACAAAAAACTCCTGTGCGTTAAGACTTTCCTCGGGATTATCGAGTTTGTTAAAAGGGGGAGAAGCCAAAGAAAAATCGTGAGGAAATAACAAAATCAATTCCGCTTTTCTTAAGTATTTCCCTTCGCTTGTCAGTATTCTCGTTTTTACATCATCTCTTAAATAAGTCATTAAAATTTTAATAATATCGTTTTTTATTTGTGAGTCCTCAATTGGAAAAAGTATTTCTACTCTTCTGTCAAAATTCCTTTGCATAACATCTGCACTGCCGGTATATAAAATCGGGTTGCCGTCATTATAAAAATAATATGCTCTGCTATGTTCAAGGAATCTTCCAACAATACTATAGACGTTGATATTCTCACTTAATCCTTCGATCTGAGGTTTAAGTCGGCAAATCCCACGAACCAATAAATCGATTCTTAATCCCTCGTTAGAAGCCTCGTAAAGTTTACAAATTGTTTCCTCATCAACCAAGGAATTGGTTTTAATAACAATATGTCCGTTATTGTCTTTTTTATGCGATTTAATTTCATCATCAATGAGTTTAATAATTTGTTTTCTCATCGAAAAAGGTGCCACAAGTAATTTTTTGTAATTTACCTGTTTTGAATAGCCGGTAAGATAATTAAATAAATTAGTCGAGTCCTTACAGAATTCTTCGTCAGCGGTAAATAAGCCAAAATCGGTATATATACGGGCTGTAATCGGATTATAATTTCCGGTACTTAAGTGCAAATATCTTTTCATAACTTTATTTTCTTTTCGTACAACCAGAGCCATTTTGCAATGTGTCTTTAACCCGGAAATTCCATAGACAACATGTACTCCTGCGTTTTCAAGCGCTCTTGCCCACACAATATTATTTTCCTCATCAAATCTAGCTTTAAGTTCCACAACAGCAGTAACCTGTTTTCCGTTTTCCGCTGCTTCTATTAAAGATTTGATTATAGGTGAATCCCCGCTTGTTCTGTATAGAATTAATTTAATAGCAAAAACATCGGGGTCTTCGGCTGCTTGGGCAATAAATTCACTAACCGAGCTAAAAGAGTAAAAAGGATGATGTAAAAAAACATCTTTTTTTCTAATAGCTTTAAAAAAATCTTTTTCTTCTCTAAAAGAGGAAGAAATTCTCGGAGTAAAGGGTTCATCCTTCAATTTACGGTAATCTAATTTCATCAGGTTCATCAGGTCGCCAAGATTAAGAGGTCCGTCAAATCTGAAAACTTCGGTATCATCAAGATTCAGTTTTTGTACTAAAAAACTAAGAAATTTTTCAGAAATATCTTTTTCTACTTCGAGTCTGACAACGATTCCTAATCTTCTTTTTTTGACTTCTTCTTCTATCAAAGTAAGCAAATCCCCGGCTTCTTCCTCCTCAAGTTCAATATCTGCATTTCTGGTTATTCTGAAAGAATAACAGCTCGATATTTTCATACCCGGAAAAAGTTTATAAGCATTCGCCTTAATAATATCTTCCAGAAAAATAAAGTTTTTTTCACTTCCGGTGTCAGAGTCAGATATTCCTTTCGTTGTCAGCGGATGTAATCTTGGAAAGTTGCTTGGGACCTGCACGGCAGAAATTTTCTCTTCCAGGTTTTCGGTTTCGGGATCCACAAGAGTCAGTGCAAGTGCAAGTGTTCTGTTAACCAGCTGAGGAAACGGATGGACATAATCAATGGCTATGGGGGTCAGGACAGGGAAAAGTTCTTCGTCGAAGTACTTATCAACAACCTTTTTGTTTTCTTCACTTAATTCTTCGTACTTATAAAATTTTATACCAGAACCTTCCAATTTTGGAATTATTACGTAATTATAATGATCATATAATTCTTTTAACATAGTGCAAAGAGATTTGCATATTGCTTCTCTTTGTTCTTGTGCACCCATACCGTCTGATGAGAGTTCGTTTACTCGACTAACAACTTGTCTTTTCAAGCCCGAAACTCTTATCATAAAAAACTCGTCGAGATTTGTAGAAAAGATAGACAAAAATTTAACTCTTTCAAGCAGAGGTTGTGTTTCGTCAAGTGCTTCTTCTAGTACCCTGCGATTAAATTCAAGCCAGCTCAGTTCTCTGTTAAAAAAATATTCCGGATTATATTTACTCTTTTTAGTAATTTTGTGTTTTTTATATAAATTAAACTATTTATTATCTGATCTTAAAAATCTAATTTTATCGCCGGGTTTAACGCTGAACTTATCCGTAAACCCTGAGACAACTTCAACAACATATTTTGCATCTTCTGTGGATACATAAGCTTTTTCCGAACGGGGTATTGTGTTTTTATGAATATTTAAAATTATGTTCTTTTCAGAAACAAAAATTATATCAAGAGATATATAGGTGTTTTTCATCCAAAAGGATTGTAATTCTGCCACGGGAAAAATAAACAGCATCCCTTTATCTTCGTCCATATGATTTCTGTACATGAGACCCAATACCCTTGAATCCGGGGAATCGGCTATTTCGATATCTATACTTTTTATAAGAGAATCTGTTTCCCCACGAATAAAATCAAGTTCTCCTTCCTTGACAAATTTCGGTTCTTTAGGGCTCCCAGACTCTGATGTCCTTTTATTGTCGGAAGTTAACATAAAAAAAATTATTATTGCTGCGATAACAAGTACAGCAAAAAAAATATATTTCAAATATGATACTCTGCCAGAGCCCGAGTTCTTTTTTACGTTAAGTTTCTTAACTTTTCTGTTTTTAGGTTTACTATTATGATATATCGGTTTCTTTTTCATAACTAAAGTCAGGTATAAATGAATACTGATAAAATGAGCTGCATACGGAAAATAATTTACTACTATCCTAGGCTTCAGTAGCGTTTGATATAACCTTACTAAAGTCGGGTTTAAGTTTAATTCTTTACTAAAGTCAGGTCTCTCAAGTATTGTTTAATTAATTTCATCAAGTAGGCATTTTGTTCCCGTGTACCAATTGTAATTCTCGCTTCTGTTCGAAATGCTTCTTCATCAAGAAATTTAATAAGCATATTTCTTTCTTTCAAATATTTATTCAATCCTTTTCTAATATCTTTGGGTATATCAACCAGAATAAAGTTAGCATAAGATTTATAGGGTTTAAAACCTTCAAGTTTGTTAAACTCAGAATAAAACATTTTCTTATCTTCCTGCATTTGTCCTGTAACTTTTTCATAATACTCAGTATCGTTCAGAGCAATCTCTGCTAATTTTTCCGACAGTCTATTATATCCGAGATACCGAACAGTATATTTCAACAGTTCTTCCAAATTAGCTCCTGCAAAGGCAAAACCAATTCGACATCCGGCAAGGGCATAATATTTTGAAAAAGTACGACAAATTAAAAGATTAGGAAACTCATCAATATAGGGTTTTACATAATCGTTTTCAGTCGAACCAAATCCCCAGTATGCCTCGTCAATCATCACGAGAGCTCCTCTGCAGGCATCCAAAAAGTGTTTTAAATCTTCTTTGGGTATTCTATTACCGGTAGGATTATTGGGTGACGCTATCAGTACAATTCGAGGACGCTCCCTCTCGTAAATTTCAATCATTTTCTCCACATTATACATATAAGAACATAGTCCGTTTTTTTTCACTATTTCCATCGGGTATTCAACATTAAATCCTCCGACTTCATATGCAACCTTTTTATAATACCACCAAGCTTCTTTAGGAATCAGTATTTTTTCTTTTCGTTCAAGATAATAGTGAATCACTTGTTTAAGTAAATCCTCGCTACCGTAGGATAAAATAATTTGCCTTTCCGGAATATTAAAATCCTTTGAAAGCCTCTCGGAAAGCACAGACTTTACACCACGTGAAAAATCTCTGGAATACCAGGCAAGCTCATCAAGTGTAACATTCTTTAAAAAATCATAACATTTAGGAGAAGGTCCATACTGAGACTCATTTCTGTCCAGATATTGTAATTCTTTATATTTTAACCTGACTTTAGTTTCGTTTGGCATATAAACCTGACTTTAGTTTAGTAATTAGTGTTTGAAAATTATTTACTTATATATATAGCTGTTATTAATTTACAAATAATTGTTTATATATAAATTTTAATTTAATATCAAAACAGACAATTTAAAAGTCAAAAACTTAACTAAAGTCAGGTTCAACAATTCAGGATTTAAGATTACCTGACTTTAGTTAGGTATCATTACTAAAGGCAGGCCCGACTTTAGTCAAGAGCAATATTAAGTGGTTGATTTACTTCATGACTTTAGTGACGCATGAAAATTTATTGAATATTCTTTATTATCTTCTAAAATTGTAGAGTTAACGTTAAAATATTTTTGCAAATTCGATTCTGTAATTATATCCCGGGTAATGCCGTGGGCTACTACAAAACCTTTACTGAGCAGAATACTTTTCTCCGTAAATTTCATTGCTAAACTCAAATCGTGCGTTACAATTAAAATAGTAAGTTTTTTTTGAACATTCAGAGTCTTTAATAAAGAAAACATTTCAAATTGATGATTAATATCCAGGTAGGTCAAGGGTTCATCAATAATCAATAATTTTTCACTTAAATCAGACATAGCGTTTAGTTGAACTAAAGAGAGTGTTATATATACCTTTTGCTTTTCGCCCCCCGAGAGCTCATGAAAGTAACGACTTTTAAAATTCACAATATCAATCTGATTCATACAAAATTCGACAATTTTTTTATCATTTTCGTTTATTAAAAAATCAATATTTTTCTTATACGGATATCTTCCCAAGAGTAGAAAATCAAACACCGTTATCCCACCCATTCCGGAAAATTCAGGAAAGAAAGATTGAGGTAAAAAACTCAATATTTTCGATATTTCTTTACCGTTATATAATTTTAAATTTTTACCTTTAAAAAATATATTACCCTGATAACCTTGTAACAAACCCGATATTAACTTAACCAAAGTTGACTTTCCGGAACCGTTCCTTCCTATTAACGAAAGAAAATCGCCTTTTTCTATTGATAAATTGACTCCAAAAACTCCTTTAGTACTATCACGGTGATGGTCTTCCGGAGCTTGTTTTAACTTCTCTAAATTATTTTTTTTCAACAAAGAAATAATATCAGAATCATAAGAAAAATTTAAACCGCTGATTTCTAATAATTTACTCAATAATTAATGTTTGTTTGCTAAAATATTAAGAAAGATAATTAATTTCTTTAATTAAATTAATGCTATTTACTGTATATAAATGACTTGTTAATATTGGTTAATTCGAGTAATTTTGATAATTATGCTAACAATATTAATAATATTATTATCAATTATCTGCATTTTACTAATTGCGATTGTATTAATGCAATCATCAAAAGGCGGAGGATTAATTTCTACTTTCGGCGGTTCAAGCGTATCAACAATGTTTGGTGCCAGAAGGACTTCTGATTTTTTATCGAAATCAACAATAGTTTTAGCTGTAATTTTTTTAGCTTCATCTTTAATTCTAAATATAATAATTTCAAAACAGAAGTCATCTATAGATGAGGGTTTGATTCAAGGAAGCGGCGGAGTAACAAACGAAAGGTACATGCCGGGACAACAACCGACAGGAACAGAACAAAACAATCCCGGAACAAATCAATCCCAACCGACTGACGGTGGTCAGAACAATCCGGAAGGGAATACTCAACCCAATACTAACCAGTAAATTTGCAAAAATTTGTACTGTATATTAGTTGCAATCACAAAGTAAATTCTTTTTTAATAATAAACTTACATTACACAAAAAAATTAGTAAGATACGGCTAAGTACACTTTTACTACCACTTATATTATTAATTTTTATAAACAAGTTTTATTATAAAGAATCATATTCACAAACCAAAAATGCTTCCACATACAACTTCCAGTCCTTAGCAATAACAGGGCAAAAACCAACTGTTAAATTTTACTTTAATACAAAAACTAACAAATCAAACCTGACTTTATTAAAGCGTATCCTTCCTGACTTTAATTTTGACGGCAATCCGTATCCCGAGAGCTTATATTACAAAGATTGTAATCAACCGATAAGAACATCTGACTTTAGTACTGACTTTAGTAATGATTTTTTGAAACAGGTCCAGAATAAAATTGATACCTCGGAAGTAAAACCTGTTATTAAATCTGACACAGCAATTTTCACTATGCGAAAAAATCCGTGGAAAGCCGTTGCTTTGTCAGCTATTATTCCGGGATTAGGTCAATTCTACAATCAATCTTACTGGAAAATTCCTATAATTGCCGGTCTTGGCGGTTATTTTGGTTATGAAATAATATCAAATAACAACAAATTTAACGATTACAAGGATAGGTATGCTGATTCACAAACGACAACAAATCCCGACGGTGATCCTGTATTAAGAAACTACAGAGAATTCTACAGAGACCAAAGGGATCAGTTTATTTTATATTTTATATTTCTTTATGTTATAAATATTGTTGATGCCTATGTAGATGCACATTTGTTTGATTTCTCGGTCTCGGATTCTTATTTACATACGTCACAGAAATCAGGCAGGGATATGATCATATCAAAGCAAACCGGTACTCCAATAAAGAGAGGAAGCATATTAAACATAAAAATTAATTTCTGAACCTATATAACAAGACTCGCAAAGAAGAAGTAAAGCCAATATAAAAATTATTTACCTTGAACATAGAAATATTAATTTTTAAATTAATGTCAATTAAAACCAAAACTAAAGTCAGATAAAATGGAAAACTATAAAAAATTCCCGTTTTCGAGAAAAGGAAGTTGTGTTTCCACTCGTGTTTCAAATTCAACTTATTATTATAGTAAAGTAATTATTATATTTCTTACAGTTATTATAGGAATAGTAAGTTATAAAACTACAAATTGTCAGGTAGTAACTTCTGTCGTACCCGACTCCGGCGCACAGGGACAAAATTTTCCTGTTACGGTGAACGGCCACGATACTTTTTGGTCGTTTTCCTCATATTTCGAAATTTACTTCGAGCCGGACGGTGTATATGCACCTTCTTCCTTTATAGTTATAGTAAATGATACTACGCTGTCGGCACAACTTTACGTTAACGATACGGCTTTCAATAATTACCGAAAAATTATTGTATCTGATGCGTTTTTAAATTTATATACAAAAGATAGTGCTTTCAGAGTTCTCTTATCCATACCTGTTCCACCAATATTATCTTATCCGCTTAATAATGCCACAAATATACCTACAAACACGGTATTTGGCTGGGATACAAACCTGACTGTTGCCACGTACAGATTACAAATCTCTAACGATTCATTATTTACTAATACTGTTTTTGATACGATTGGAATACTAATTTCACCTTATCAGTTAACTTCAAATATACTAATTCCATACACAAAATATTATTGGAGAGTCAAGGCAGGTAATATTATTGGTACAAGCAATTGGTCTTTAGTTCGCTCATTTACTACAGGTTCGTCCGGAATATCAACGATAAGTTCGGAATTTCCGGACAGATACATCCTTTTTGACAATTTTCCAAACCCATTTAATCCAACAACAAACATAGATTTTCAAATTCCTAAAACTTCCTTTGTCAAGCTAAGCGTTTATGATATGCTGGGAAGAGAAATCTCGGTTCTAATAAATCAGCAAATTAACACAGGTAAATACAGAGTGTCTTTTTCTGCAGAAAAACTTGCTTCCGGAATTTACTTTTACAAAATGGAAACCTCTGAGTTTTCATCTGTAAAAAGAATGGTATTAATAAGATAGAAAGTGATGAGTTATGAGTTACGATGGAACTTCCGGAACGTTCCTGACTTTAGTTATAATTTAACATTACATATTGAGTATTATTCAATCAATAGTTCGGGACGGTACTCAAAATGCATAGTATCATAGTGATACCATTTCCCACCCCAGATGAATCCATATTTTTCGAATACTTTCACGATCTCAAGAGGAATTTTATTCTTATAATCAATGGTTTTATCCCACCTCCAATAGTCAGAGTATTCGGTATTAATATCGATGGCAATTCCGTAGCTGTGAGTACTTTTCCTGTTAGTTCCCGCAATAACACGATAAACAAATGTTCCGGCAGGATTATTAACATACTTTTTAAGTTCGGAAGAAAGCCGGTCTAGTTCATCAGATACAGCTTGAAGCTGCCTGTTAACTCCGTTAGCTGACGTAATTAAGATTGATTTGTTTACGGTTGCAGGCATCCATCTAACTTTTACAAGGAAACTTCTAACCTCAGTCTCGTTTTCCCCATAAATTTTTTCAAAGAATGGTTCATATCTAATCCTTCCGGGATCATAATTCGCAGGAGGGGGATTGGGGTAGTTGTCACCCTTTATATATTCTATTGACATCATATCTTCTATATCGGGGTTATCTAATTTTTCTTCGAACGTTTTATCTTTTATGCCGTCGTCGTAAATCATAGTAGTTCCATCTTTCCAAAATATTGTATTGTAATCAACTGAATCTATATAATCGGGATAAGCTTTTAAAATTCTTTGTAAATCAGGTGGAATATCGGAATTCACCAATATCTCTCTGACCGTTGTGTCAGAACCTAATTTAACACCAAGTTCCGGAGAGACTCCAACTTGTTGGGGCTGATTTAATACTTTAGCATCACGGTCAGGTTTGCTGCAAACAAAACTACAGCAACAAACTATAACAACAATATAAAAGAAAAATTTTTTCATTTTTCATTATGTTTACATTAAAATAAAAAAGTTTAATTATCAGAGTATCAGATATTATACTAAATTATTGTTTTTTAATGAACTGATAACATCTCTGTTATATTTCAAAAGAAAGATAATTACGAAAAAATTAAAAATTCCTAATAAATAATAAACAAATTATCTGATTAACTTTTAATCAGGTGGTTCTATAAATTTTCAGTGTACAGTTTTTTTTCCTTTTGGAAAAGCATTCCATATAGTTATAGTAAAGAAAATTCCAAGAGCCGCAAAAGGAATTAAGAATACAGGCCAGTAAGCCCAGTTTGTCGATGTAATATATCCAAGTGATAGTGATTGAACACCTGTACCAAGATAAACAAGACCATCGATTAATCCGACCGCAGTGCCTGCCGCTTTTCTGCCTCCAAAATCCATAGTGGCTGTTCCGCTGAGCATTCCATGTGTACCTATTACCGAAATAGAAATTAAAGCAACCAGAACACCCAGGACAACAGGAGAATTCAAACTGAAAATCATGATGATAGTTACAATAAAAATAGAAGAATATAAAATTCCTGCAACGGGTGCTCTTCTTGAACCAAAAAACTTATCCGACATCCAACCGGCAAGCATACCACCCCCTGCTCCAGCAAGAGCAAGTATGATCCCCCAATTATTAAGCCAGAAATTCCAGACTCCAGCCAGTTCCGGAACAAGTTTAATTTGTTCCTTTGAATATATCGGGAACCAGTGCATAACTCCATTCCTCAAAACTCCCGTACAGAATTCAATCAATCCCACAATAATTATTACTTTATTTGTAAAAATTCTTTTTAATATATCCGATAATTTAAATTTAGTTTCTTCTTCGCCCGAAGAAGCATCGCCAGTATTAAAATCAACGAACCCTGCTTGAGAAGGTTGGTCTTTTAATAATATTAAATCAATAATAAACCAAACGATTAAGATAAAAGCAGGTATAAAAAATACAAACCAATACTGCGGGTTATCGGGACTGATTTTTTCGGTAAAATTAACTATTGCCTGACACCAGTCAAATGCAAAATATAAACCAAGCGAAATCAAAATTCCAAATATTCCCCCAAAAACTCCCCGCTCACGTACATGAAACCATGCAGAATTAACTTTAACAATTGCTACCGCACCAAAACTCTGAAAATACATATTAACTGAATAAAGAACTGAGAAAGCAATTGTTAAATTAAGATTCCAACCATATGCGAGAATTCCGTAAAGAATAATGCCCATGATAAAATTCATAAATGCAGATCCTGCCGCACTTGCAAGAATTGCTTTTTTGCCTCCGAATTTATCTGTGATAGGACCGTTTATTAAAAACGAAAACGCATAAGTAATCGTACCAGCCGCGAAAATTATTCCGAATGCTTCTTTTGTCATTAAATCTCCAAGAGCATTTTTCGAAACGGTAAGATTATATCTTGCCATATACAAAAAGGCATAAGTAAGGCCGAGGGGTAACCAGTTCAGAATCCGGCGTTTTTTATATTCAGGTGAATGTATAGGTTTTCCGGTTGTTGTAAATTCCATTATTTTTAACTTCGTTTATTTTTTATTTCATATGAATTGCAAGCCAAATGCAGATGGGATTTTTACTTGTAAAATCGACACGGTGTTTAGTGTTGCGTGGGATGAACAAAAATGTACCGCTTTTAAGGAATTTGGTTTTGCCGTTTCTAAATTTTATCCGAGAGTTCCCCTGTAATAGAATAACCCATTCGTCCTTATTCTGGGAAAGCCATACATCATTTGGTGTTTTTTGTCCGCTAGATATAATTCTTTCTATTTTAACATTTATGCCATTAAATATTAAATCAAATACCTCAGTGTCATTACAAGTTCCTTTGATTGTGAATATATTTCCCGTTTTATTTTTCACAATTCATGTTAGGTAGTTTTTTCAGAATAAATACCAAGCCATTTGGATTTATATATTAAATCTTTAACCAAAAAATCGTTTGTGGACAGAATTTCCAGTATGGATTTCTCTTCTTTTTTCAGTATTCCGGAAATGAACAGTTTCCCTTCCTGTTTCAGCTTTTTATATATTAACATAATATTATTTACTATTACTTTAAAATCTATGTTTGCACAGATTATATCAAAATTCCTTTCTCTTATTTTTTTCAGATCAGTATTATAAAGTTTAACCTGTTTTAGAACCTTGTTTTTTTTCAAATACTCTTTTGCATTAAATACTGAATCTTTATCGATATCTATGGCAACAGCCTTATGAAGACCAAGTTTAATTCCAGCAATCGAAAGCAGAGCCGTACCACATCCATAATCAAGCATATATTTATCTTCGGGGGAAATATAATCACACATCAACCCGAGCATCACCTGTGTTGTTTCGCTATACCCTGTTCCAAACGACATTTTCGGCTCAATTTCGATTAGTAATTTATTTTTATACTTTCTAATTTTATTTTTTTTCCAAGGGGGATAAATAACAATTTTGTTTTTTATATTGATTATATCTACAGATTTTTCCCACAGTTTATACCAATCCCTACCTTTATAAGTATTAACAGAAATAAATACAGGCTCGGTGCTTTTTAAATTTCGGAAAGAGGATAATAATTTAATTAGCAATTTTTCCTTACCTTCAGGGAAAAAAACAGTTAATTTATTATTGTCCTCCAGAATATTGTTTACACCATTTATATACAGGGTTTTGAACACCAGGTCCGTATCTTTATCAACGAAAGAAATTAATACTTTATAATAATTTCTAATCAATAGATATTTCCTTTTGCAGATTCAAGAGTATTTTTAATAAGCATGGCAATAGTCATTGGTCCAACCCCACCGGGAACCGGTGTGATTTTTCCGCATTTTTCAAAACAATCATTAAAATCCACGTCTCCGACAATTTTATAACCCCTTTTGCTCATCGCATCTTCAATACGATTTATACCCACATCAATTATAACACAGTCTTTTTTTATCATTTCGGATTTCAGATAATTAGGTTTGCCAATTGCTACGATTATTAAGTCCGCATTCAAAGTATAATCCTCAATATTTTTCGTCAGACTGTGACAAACTGATACTGTGCAGTTAAATTGTTTTTGTATTAGTATGTTTGACATGGGTTTACCAACAATATTACTCCTTCCGATTATTACCGTGTTTTTTCCTCTTGTTTCGATATTACTTCTCTTTAACAATTCGGTAATTCCATAGGGAGTACAGGGCAAAAAACATTTGTCTCCTAATATTAACCTTCCGATATTCTCAGGATGAAAGCCGTCAACGTCTTTCTTGTAATCTATTGCTTCAATAATTTCCAGTTCGTTAATATGGACAGGAAGAGGAAGTTGAACTAAAATGCCATGAATTTTCTCGTTTTTGTTAAAACTGTCTATTAACTGAATTATTTCTTCTTTTGTAACATTATCGGGAAGTTTTTCTGTAACTGAAAAGAAACCCACTTCGTCACAGGTCTTTGATTTGCTATTAACATAGATTTCAGAAGAAGGATTATTCCCAACCAATATAAAAGCCAAGCCGGGGGTAATTTTCAGGTTTGATTTTAAATCAACTGTTTCCGTCTTGATTTCCTGCTTTATTTTAGACGCAATTTTTTTTCCATCAATAATTTTATTCTCAATCATTGGTGAGTCACTTAATTCATAATTAAATTGGTTTTACGGTTTTAATCCCAAGGTAAAGGGATTCATTTGTTTTTTATTTTGTGGTATATATTAGGGTTTATATCCCGGTTTATATTTAGGGTCATCCGGATCAATAGGTCCGTTATCATCTCTTATAAATGCATCAAAGTATCCTTTTGTTCTGACATATTCAAGTATTTCTATTGCTTTATTTATATCGACAAACTCTCCCCCAACGAGTAGTTTATACAGACCATCCGGGTATAATCTTATTTCAACTGAATATTTAAGTTTTTCTCTTGCGACCTTTGCAAAATCATCTGCATAATTTTTATTTGCGAATGCTCCTATCTGAACATTTAATTTATACTTGTATACAACAAGTAATGTTTCTTTGGCAATAACAGGCTTTGTCGTATCTACCACATAATATTCTTCGTCCTCGTCACAACAGTCATCTCCTGAATAACACGAAACAAAAACCAAAGGGAACAGTAAAAACAACAAGTAAAATAGTTTAATCTTTCTCATAAACTTTATATTTAAAAAGTAATGAAAACTCATTGTAATGAATTTTTATTTAATAACTTTAATAAAGGCATCGGGATACCCTGATGTCTTAACTCTTTGAAGATACACTTCCGCATCCGCTCTTTCATCAAATTTACCCACAGTTATTTTATAGAGTCCTGAGGGTGTTATTTCAATTTCCACTTTGGTTTTTAAAGTATCTTCCGCCTTTGTAACAAATAAATCAACATAATCTTTTTTTGAGAATGCTCCGATTTGAATTGTAAATGTGTGTTTTGTTACCTCAACTTTTTCAATTATTCTAACAGTATCGACCCGGATAATAACAGTATCTTTTTTTGTTGTGGGCGTTTTTTCCACATCATCAGATGATGAACAGGATGAAAAAAACAACGGTATTACCGTAATAATCGCAAAGTAAAAAAGTAATTTAAGTTTTTCCATTTTATTATAGATATATATTGTTATTTATTTTTTGTTTCGGTCCAAGGATCCAAAAGTTCAGTGCATTATGACAAACTTGACTTTAGTTCAGACTCACTTTTTTAAAAAATTATCGAGAAAATTTATTTTTTCATTAAAGACTCTGATAATATTAGACACTTTTGAAAAACCATGACCTTCGTCATCAAGTAAGATGTATTTTACGTTTTTTCCCTTTTTTAAAAGCCTATTAACAATTTGTTCCGATTCTTCCTGCACTACCCTCACATCATTTTTTCCCTGAATAACCATCAACGGGCAGATAATATTATCAACATAGTTAATCGGAGATCTTTCTTTAAGCATTTTTTTATCGCTTTCAATATTTCCTATCAGTCTGTCTGCCCCTTTTTTCCAATATTCGGGCAAAGACTTTAAAAATGTAATCAGGTTAGAGGGTCCAAACATATCAACTGCGCATTTCCACATTTCCGGAGCTTTAGTTACCGCAGTCAGACATAAAAATCCACCGAAACTGCCTCCTACTATTGCAATTCTATTTTTGTCAATATAACTTAACTTTTTTAAATAATCTATACCATATAAAATATCAACAAATTCCGCTCCACCCCAGTCTTTATAGATCAGCTTCTGAAATTTACCTCCATATCCCGTGCTGCCTCTAAAGTTTGGTACAAAAACAATATATCCTGCATTACTCAGTACCTGAATGTGCTTATTAAAAGAGTGTTTTTCCTGCCATTCGGGACCGCCGTGTACCCAGACAATTACCGGATTCTTTTTATTTTTATCGGTACCCATGGGAATATATAAAAGACAATGAATTTTCAATCCATCAAAGCTATCATAAAAAACATCTATGGGTTTTGTAAAACAATTTTTAACAACTTTCTCTGTTAAAGAATGAGTCTTTTGTATTTTTCTCTTCTTTATCAGGTCATAAACATAAATATCGGGGGGGGTCTGTGGACTATCAAATAAAAAAACGATTTTTTCACGATTTTTGATTTTTCCTCTTGGCTTTTTCGAGCCGGTAATCCGATTTCCAGAAGAAATAAATTTAAAATCAGTGTAATTCCCTACAGGTAACTTATTCTCCAAATACTTTTTGTTTTTGATATCGAAAAGTTTGAGAATAATTTTACCATTATTATTAACGCTATAAATAATATGTTTAAAATTTTCCGGGAATTCATATCCGTGTATATCCCAATCCTCTGTAACAAACCACTTATGTTTGTTTTTTTGTATGTTATAAATTTTAATGCCTTTAAAATCTCTATCCTGATCCGAGATATAAAAGATGTTTTCGGATTTATCATCGAATTCAGTATTAGAATTAAAAACATCAATATTGATATCGTGAGAGGTAATGTTTTTTATTCCCCTGTTTATTGTATCATAAAGCAGAATATCCTGATTAATATTACTATAAATAACATTATATGTAATATATCTGTTGTCTTTGCTTAATGACAATGGTACTACCGGAAAATAGCCGTCAAAAGATTTTACTAATATTTTTTCGGACGTTTCTAAATTAACGAAATAAGAATCAAAATTATACTTGTTTCTTTTATTAGTGGATATTAGCAGGAACTCTCCGTTTTTATCAAACTTATGAACATTACATTGTGAATTTTCAAACCCGGAAGACAAGCAAATAATTTTTGAGTTCAACAAATCAAGTTTATAAATTTGATATTGTTCATTTCCGTTTTCATCACTTGTAAAAACCAGTTCATCTCTCTTGGGATTGCAGAGTACTTTTTTTACGGAATTCTTCCAATCTGTTACCTGAGTTGTTTTTCCACCACTAACCGGTACCTTCCATACCTGAGGCAATCCGGTTGCATTTGTTATGTAATAAATATTTTTATTGTCGTAAGATATCGAAAAATTTCCTATCAAACGAATCGAAAAAAAATCTTCAACGCGAATTCTCTTAACTCTTTTCCTTTTTTTATCCATAAAAGAGTGTTTTGATAAATATAGAAATAAGCATATTAATTTTCAATGATTTATTTTAAAATCTTTTAATAAGTACCAAATAAATAACAAATCGCCTTAATACGGTAAATTTTAATGAATTTTTTACAACTATAAACTTCTTAATATTCAGTTTCATCCATTAAAATTTTATCACAATTTAATAGTGATGAAGATTAATGTTAATATACTTATATTTGAGAAAAATATTAATATGTCAAAACCAGAATCAAGAATGAAAAAATTCTCAAATAGAATCAGTAACAAAATAGATGAGATATTTATTCAAGAAAAATCGTTGTCCCTTTCGAGTTTAAATTTAATTAATAAAGAGGAGGAATTAAAAATAATCAAGCAATTAATAAGTTTCATAGACCTGACTACCCTAGAGGGCACCGACACAAAAGAAAAGGTAAAAGAATTATGCAAAAAAGCAAAAAATCCCTTAAGCTATTTCCAGGGTTTTGATTCACCGCAAAGCAATATTAATGACAGCAGCAATAAAAAGCCGATAACCGATATTCCCTCTTTTTCAAAGAACAATAACAATTTTTTGCACTGTGCCGCAGTTTGTGTCTATCCGTGTTTTATTAATATTGTAAAGAAATCACTTAAAGGAAGCAATGTAAAAACTGCATCAGTTACAACTGCGTTTCCTTCCGGACAATATCCTATGGAACTAAAACTAAAAGATGTAAAATATTGTGTAAAAAGCGGTGCAGATGAAATTGACATGGTAATTTCAAGAGGAAGGTTTCTTTCGGGCAACTTTAATTATGTCTACAATGAAGTTAATAAAGTTAAAAAAATTTGTACTTCAGACCTGTCAGTAGGCAAATCCAACAAAAAAAGAAAGAAAGTAACTCTGAAAGTAATTTTAGAAACGGGTGAACTTGGTATGTTAGAAAACATAAGAAAAGCAAGTTTTATTGCAATGTCTGCAGGTGCAGACTTTATAAAAACATCAACCGGAAAGATACAGCCTGCTGCTACATTACCTGCAACCCTTGTGATGGCCGAGGCAATAAGAGAATTTTATAATGAAACAGGAATAAAAAAAGGGTTAAAACCTGCAGGGGGAATAAAAACTACAAAGCAAGCAATAGAATACTATATGCTCATAAAGAATGTGCTCGGTGATGAATGGCTTATACCTGAACTATTCAGAATAGGGGCATCTTCTTTACTTGATAATTTAGTGCAAGAATTAGTGGTTAGAGGATCCATGAGTGCGTGAACTCGTCAAGCAAGACATGTTGTATGGGTATATGAATCCGCCACTGCGGACATGTTGTATGGAGGTATAAATATACGATTGTAAAACGAAATATATGAAGGATTAAAGTATATTTTCAAGTTCATCTTCGGTTATAAGAATTTCTCGTCCTTTTGCTCCCTGGCTTGGTCCAACGATTCCTGCATGTTCCATTTGGTCAACTATTCTTGCTGCTCTCGCATATCCGAGTTTCAATCTGCGTTGAAGAGTTGAAGTAGAACACTGTTGTAATTTTAAAATCAGTCTTGCCGCTTCTTCAAACATCTCATCTCTTTCTCCGGCAGCCCCTCCATATCCATGTTTTTCAATCAATGGCGGAAGCAGATACGGTTTTTTAAAACCCGGTTGTTTACTAACATATTCAACTATTTTCTCACATTCCTCCGTTGTAATATATGCGTTTTGTATTCTTATGGGTTTCTGAGTGGAAGCCGACATATATAACATATCTCCATTTCTAAGCAGCTGTTCAGCTCCTGACATATCAAGTATTGTTCTCGAGTCGATTTTAGATGCAACCTGATAAGCTATTCTTACCGGAAAGTTTGCTTTAATAACTCCGGTTATCACATCAACTGAGGGTCTTTGCGTGGCAACGATAAGGTGAATTCCTACGGCGCGTGCCATTTGAGCAATCCTGGCAATAGGATCCTCAATATCTTTCTTAGCAGTTATCATAAGGTCCGCAAGCTCGTCAATAATTACAACTATATAAGGCATTCTTCTATGTTTAACATCCTCAGTGTTTTTCAGCGTTCCTTCTTCATATCTTTTATTATAATCTTCAATATATCTAACACCTGCATTTGCCAGTCTGTCATATCTTTGCTCCATTTCGAGTTCGACGCTTTTCAGTATAGATACAGCATTTTGAGGAGTTGTTATAATACTTTCATTTACATCCGTTGTTGTAGCAATAAAATGTTTTCTTAGTTTAGAATATAAACTCAGCTCGATTTTTTTAGGATCAATTAAAATAAATTTCAAATCTGAAGGATGCAGTTTAAAAAGCAAAGAGGCAATAATTGTATTAATCCCAACGCTTTTACCCGAACCGGTTGCTCCTGCAATCAGGACGTGCGGCATTTTGGAAAGATCATCAAGATATATTTCACCGTCTATTTTTTTCCCAAAAGCAACTGTTAATCTTTTTTTACTATCGATAAATTTAGGTGCTGATAGCACTGATTTTACCTTAACAATTTGAAACTTACTATTTGGAATTTCGACTCCAACAGTACCCTTTCCGGGAATCGGGATTATCATTCTGATGCCCCGTGCTTTCATAGCAAGGGCAATATCATCCTGAAGAGATTCGATTTTCGATAATTTAACATCCGGCGCCGGAATAAGTTCATACAAAGTAACCACAGGACCAGGGGTAGCAAATACTTTTTCGATTTTTATTCCGAACATTAAAAGTTTTTCCTGTAACAGTCTGCCGTTCTCCGTTAATTCTTCATCGGGAATAGACTCAAATTCTTCTTTGGTCGGTTCATTTAAAAGGTCAAGAGCAGGCGGAATATAATTTTCAATTTTTTCTTCTGCAAAATAATCTTCCTCCGACAATTCCTGTTCCGAATCCTCATCCGCATCAGTTTTCCCTCCTGAAACCGATGAATATATCTCTTTTTCGTAATCTGATTTTTCCCGGGATTCAGAGAGTTTAATTTCTTTTGTTTTCGTTTTAACATGAGCCGGAATAGATTGCCGGGATCTTTGGGAATCCTTTTCGACCTGTTCCTTTACGGGGGAGCTCATCCCCTCTTTCTGAGATTCTTGCGACTCCGCATCGGAATAAACATCTTCAGGTAACTCTGTTTGTCCCGGTCTATTTATTTCTGTTTCCTTAATAATAGCACTTTCAGAGATTAAATCTCCGGATTTACCGTATTTTGTTCTAAGTATTCTTTCCTTTTCTTTCTTTAAAGCGTCCTCATACAACTTTTTTGTATCCCGTGCGGAATCTTGTTCCTTCAAATTGATTTTTTTATCTGTTTCGAGAGATTTTTCCTCAAATTTTTTCTGTCTTTTTTCTTCTAATTCTTTTTTTTCTTTTTTAAATTTATCCTTAATCCTGTCAACAAATAATTTAAGACGGGCAAATGTCTTTAAAATACTGCTGTCAAAAATCAGGAATAGAATTATAACAAGCGTAAAAAGTAAAATTGCAAACGCTCCGACGCTTCCTGTCAGTTGATAGAAAACATTTGCAAGGAAATCTCCAACCGCACCTGTAAACTGTACTGGAATTACCGAGCTGCTCCAGAATTTTTCAAATAAACCTGCGAATGTACAAAGATTCAGAATCAGAAAAGTTAAATAGATATTAAAAGTAATATATCTGTTTAGCTCCTTTTTCATTAATAAAGCATAACCAAGCACAAACAACATCACGGAAATAAGAACAGAAAAATATCCAAAAAGATTAACAATAAAAAAGTGCGAAGTTAAAGCCCCGACAATCCCCAATAAATTACTGATACCAAGTGAAAACTGTTCGGTCTTAAAAATCAGCCCAATTAACTCAAAGAATTTTTTATCGTCGATTTTACCGATATCCGAAGAAGAATAAGTAATTAGGGTAATAAACAAAAATAATCCGATCAGAAACAGGATAAATCCGAGGATTTGTTTTTTTGCCTGAATACTAATTGAAAAGTCTTCTTCCTTGCCGGATTTCTTTTTCCTGTTATTTGCAGATTTTACGTTTAAATTAGAATTAAACCTGTTAAGTCTCGATTTCATTTTTTTATTCATTCTGCCGGTGATTCTTTAGTCTATTTTCCTCCTGACTTGTCAGGTTCGGGATGAATTTTAGGAACTTGTTCTTTCCCTGTAATATCTATTCTTTTCATTCGCAGTTGCTGTTTCTGAAATTCTTCACTTTCGATTTTTTCGCGTAATTTCAAAACACTATTCTTATAAATAGGCAGATACGGATACGAATCGAGCATGGAACATATTTTTAAGTCCTCATCAAATCCCAGTGAAGTCAGATACTTCCCATGTTCACTTGTTTTCAGCATACTATAAATTTTTTCGGACGAAGGACTGTTATTATCAATCGCATAAATATCAGCAAGTTTCACTGCAACCATTTCAGGATCTTTTAAAACGTAGCTGTCGCTATTTATATTTAGTGATAAAGGCTGAAAAGATAGTAACCGGTTAATTATCAGTCCGGCACAAACAACATCTTCCAGACAAAAATTATTAAGTTTTCCCGCACACAATATTGTAAAGTCTTCATTCAATGATTTTATATACTCCACTACTTTAGACAGATTAACAAAACTACCAAGCACACAATTTTTAGCAAATCTTGACTTTACAATTGACACTGTTCCGTTTGTCGTACTGAATATCAAGGATTTATTTGTAATTTTTTCCGGGGTAAATTCAAGAGGAGAGTTGCCGAGATTAAATCCCTTAATAATTACTCCTTCTCTCTCGCCGCAGAGAAGCGAATTCCCCGAACCTCTTGCTATCTTTGCAGCTTTTGAAGCTGTTTCAGAAGGTATTATATCTTTAGCACCGTTCGTTAACGCAACAATCATTGTTGTCGTTGCTCTTAAAATATCAACGACTATAACGTTTCTATCTTTAAGCAACAAATCATCGGTAACAAGAGATTGTGTCAGGTATAATGTTATGTTTATCAATTAATAATTTATATTTAAAATTAAGTAAAAATAATTAATATATAAGAACAAACATTAAAAACGACTGCCAAACCGATGTAGAGCAAAGATTCAATTTGCGGAAAAAATATCTATTTTGAGGGCAATTTAGAAGCCAGCCAACTAATAAATGAGCCCGGATTTCTTGTTTGGATCCATAATTTTCCGGTTCCGTTAAATTCAGCTACCAGGCCTTCCCCGCTAAATAAAGTTGATTTAAGTCCTCCGACTTTCTTAACGTTATATGAAAGTCCATCGGTAAAAGCCACAATATGTCCGGTATCACAAATAAACCTGTCGTTATTAAGGTCTCTTTCAAAAATAGCACCGAAAGAATTAACAAATATATCTCCGGAACCTGAAGCTTTCAGCATAAATAATCCTGCTCCGCCAAAGAAACCTTTTGCACCAGCCCACTGAGTATCCAGGTTAACAGTAACAGAACTGCACACATAAGAGCCGGATTGAATATACATATTTTGGTTTTGCAGTTGAAAATGCTTAATATCCCCGGCAAACGGAGCACAGAAACCAATCTCTCCCGGTCCTTTTCTCGCGACGAACTTATTCGTAAAAAATGATTCTCCTCCAAGAACAGATTTCTTCAGGGCACCCATAAAACCACCCTTTGTTGACGTTTCAATTTCTATATTCCAGCTCATAAAAACCATCGCTCCGGCTTCTGCCTGCACTTCTTCGTTTTCGGCAAGCCCTATATGAATAAGAGCTTCCGAAGGTTGAAATAAAATTTTGTGCTGCATAGTTTAAAAAATTAAAAGTTAATAATTAAAAATTATAAATAGAACACGATTACTCAGCCAGTTATCAATATATTATCACCGAATATTTTTTATAAGAACGGAGTTTTTACTATTTTTGCTTTAACCTTTCGGTTTCTAATGGAAATCTCAATTTGTTTTCCGATTTCATTATAACCTGTTTCAACGAAAGCAAGTCCGATATTTTTGTTAAGTACAGGAGAAAGAGCGCCGCTTGCAACAATTCCAACTTTTTTATCTCCTGAGTACACCTCCTGTCCGTGTCTTGCTACCATTTTATCCTCAACAATAAACCCAACAAGTTTTCTCTTTAATCCCTCTGATTTAGCTTTTAGTATGGCATCTCTTCCGTTAAAATCACCTTTATCTAATTTCGTAATCCATCCCAGACCGGCTTCAAGCGGATTAGTTTTCTCGTCCATATCATTTCCATATAATCTGAATGCATATTCAAGCCGTAAAGTATCTCTTGCGCCCAGACCCACCGGTTTAATATTGTATTCTTTTCCAGCTTTGAATATCGAATTCCAAAGAGCTTCGGATTTTTGAATATCCGAACACGAATAAATTTCGAAACATACTTTCTCGCCTGTATAACCCGTGCGTGAGATAATCACTTCCTGGCCTGCTACTTTTCCAAATTCAAAGCAATAATAATCGATTTTACTCAAGTCGGTATCGGTTAATCTTTGCAGTACATTCGCTGCATTTTTTCCCTGTATTGCCAGAAGTGAAGTTTTGTCGGCAATGTTTATTATCTGCACATCTCCAAAAATATTTTCATTCATCCATTTTAAATCTTTATCAATATTGGCTGCATTAATTACGAGCATTAAATAATCTCCACAGTGATAAACCAGCAAATCATCAACCATACCGCCATTTTTATAACACATGGAAGAATATTGCACTTTCCCTTTACTAAGTTTAGACACATCATTTGTAGTTAACTTTTGTACATATTCGTAAGCATCTTTTCCTTTTATTTCAACTTCCCCCATATGAGAAACATCGAACACACCCACAGATTCCCTGACTGCTTTATGTTCGGAAATTATACCATCATACAACACAGGCATTTCATATCCTGCAAATTCTACCATTTTAGCGCCAAGATTCTTATGAATATTATTGAAAGCTGTTCTTTTCATATTAAATTATTTTGTAAATTAATTATTAAAAGAGAATTTTTATGAATTTAGTTTTTTCCAATCCTCAAGAAATTTTGAAAGTCCAATATCCGTCAGTGGGTGTTTAACCAATTGTTCAATGACTTTAAACGGCATTGTACAGACATCTGCTCCAATTAAAGCAGATTCGACAAAATGCAGCGGATGACGCACAGATGCAACCAGGACTTGGGTTTCGTATCCATAATTATTATATATATTTACAATTTGAGCAATTAAATCCATTCCACTGGTGGATACATCGTCAAGCCTGCCAACAAAAGGACTAACAAGATAAGCTCCGGCTTTTGCAGCTAAAACTGCCTGCGAGGGGGTAAAACATAGTGTCATATTGGTTTTTATTCCTTCTGAAGAGAGAATCTTTACGGCTTTCAGTCCTTCTTTAATTAAGGGAACTTTAATAACAATATTTTTATGTATTTTCACAAGTTCTTTTGCCTCTTTAACAATTCCAAGGCTATCAGTTGAAATAACCTCCGCGCTGATATCACCATCTACAATTTCGCATATTTTTTCCAGCAGAGTTTTAAAATCTTTAAAACCTTCCTTTGCCACAAGTGACGGATTGGTGGTAACTCCGTCGAGAACTCCCATATCAGCAGCTTCCTTTATCTCTTTCAGGTTTGCTGTATCTATAAATATTTTCATACACTTTTATGTTTTATTTAATAAAATGGTTTAAACATAAAAGTAAATATTATAAATTATTTTAAAAAGTCAATTTTAACTGAATTTACCCGAATCCTGATTAGATAAGACTATTTCCGGTAATAATTATTTAATTGATTAAAACATTTAATAACAATATTTTTTTTCATTAATTAAACAATATATAATATATGTTTGAAAAAAATCACAGCAAAGTCACCATTATCGGGTCAGGTCCTGCAGGATACACAGCCGCTTTATATACAGCAAGAGCAAATCTCAGCCCGGTAATTTTCGAAGGCAGCCAACCGGGCGGGCAGTTAATGATTACAACAGAAATAGAAAACTACCCCGGTTTTGAGAACGGTATAGCAGGTCCTGCACTTATGGAAATAATGAAAAAGCAGGTTGAAAGATTCGGAACAAAGTGTTATTATAAGACAATTATAAAAGCCGATTTGCAAAGTAAACCTTTTATATTGACAGCAGATGATAATACTGAATATACTTCCGATATTGTTATAATCGCAACCGGTGCTTCAGCTAAGTTTCTGGGAATTGAGTCGGAAAAAAAATACATGGGTTACGGAGTTTCGGGTTGTGCCACCTGTGACGGTTTCTTCTTCAGAAATCAAAAAGTAACCGTGGTCGGCGGCGGGGACACCGCAATGGAGGAAGCAAATTATTTAAGCAAATTAGCGTCGGAAGTTACTGTAATTCATAGAAGGGACGAATTCAGGGCATCAAAAATTATGTCTGACAGAACAAGAAATAATCCGAAAATTAAACTTGCCTTAAATTCTATTGTTGACGAAATACTTGGTGGAGAAGAAAACGGAAAAAAATTTGTAACAGGGGTTAGGATAAAAAATGTAAAGACAAATGAACTTTCTGTAATTTCCTGTGAGGGTGTATTCGTTGCAATAGGTCACAAGCCAAACACGGATATTTTTAAGGGACAGATTGAAATGGACGATGTAGGTTACATTAAAACAGAAAAAAAATCGACCAAAACTAATATACCGGGTGTTTTTGCGTGCGGCGATGCACAGGATAATTATTACCGACAGGCAATAACCGCTGCCGGTACCGGCTGTATGGCAGCAATCGATGCCGAAAGATATTTGGAGCCAGTATAGCTATATTATTTCTTTTGTTTTAGTTTCTTAGAATCGGCTAATTAAAGTTTTTACTTCTATACCTTTCAATAAATATCACATATAACAATCCTATAAATTATTATCTCCAATGGCACTTTAAAATTGAAATTATTGAATATAAATTTCAAAAACATTTTTTTAAAATTTCACAATAATTACTAAATAAATATTAATTCTGCCCATATTAAAAAAAATCCGGCAATGACATTGTAATAAAGGAATTTTGAAAACAATAAATGATTTCTTAACCAAATTGGAAAAAGGACATACAAAATATAATATTTGAGTTTCAAATTTATTTTCGCTAAATTTGTATTATAAAAATTTAAACAAAGGAGGAAATTATTATGAAAAAGGTGGGTTTAATTTTCGGAAATGATACAGAATTTGCGCTTGAAGTAATTAATAAAATAAACAACAAAGACGAAAAAGGAATATATGCAGAGCCTGTTTTACTTGATAAAGTATTTATGGATTCAAAATCAGATTATGCCGTCATTATTGACAGGATCTCATATTATGTACCATTTTTCCGTGCGTTTCTGAAAAGTGCGTCCTTATCAGGAACAATAGTTATAAACAATCCTTTTTGGTGGAGTGCCGACGAAAAGTTTTTTGAATGTTCAATAGCAAGTGCAAACGGTATTAAAGTACCTAAAAGCGTACTGCTCCCTTCAAACGAACATCCTGATTTCACAGATTCACAAACATTCAGAAATCTGATGTTTCCTCTTGATTGGGAATCAATATTCGACTATGTGGGATTTCCAGCCATGGTTAAGCCTTTATATCCAAGTGTATGGAAAAATGTATACCGGGTAAACAATCAGGATGAATTTTTTAACGCTTACAATCAATCCGGTAAAGTTACAATGATATTACAGGAGGTAATAGATTATTCCGATTATTTCAGGTGCCATTGCGTTGACAGGAAATTTGTGAGAATAATGAAATACGAACCTAAAAACCCGGAAGATTTAAGATACGTCAGTTCCGGTGAACTTGAAGACCGAAAACTAAATGCAAAAATTACCGAAATGGTAATCAAAATAAATGAGAGTCTTGGATACGACATTAATTCCGTTGAAATCGCGTTGAAGGATAATGAATTATATGCAATAGACTTTTTTAATCCTGTTCCTTATTCTGAACCGGCATATATAGGAGAAGAAAATTTTGATTGGCTGACACAAAAGGTTGCAGATATGGCTATAAGAAAAGCAAAAGAGTACAAGAAAGGAAAAATAAATTTAACATGGGGGAATTATTTATTCGCCTCAAAAATTAAAGTCAGTAAACAATCAAAGAAAAGCGTTACAGCGAAAAAGTCCTGAACCAAAAACATTACCCATAGAATATGTGTGCCGTTGCCGTATCTACAATATGCTCTTTCACCTGCATATCATAAAGAAACAAGTCCCGTAGAGAGATCATACCAATCAGTTTATTTCCTTCAACAACCGGAATATGCCTAATCTGTTCTTGCTGCAGTATTCGCAGGCATTTCTCCGGGGTATCATCAGAATTAATGAAAATCACCTCATTAGTCATAACTTCATCCACTACTATTTCTTTAATGTTTTTCTCTTTGGCAACACACCTTCTCATTAAATCTCTTTCAGAAAAAATACCGATCAGTTTATTTTCTTCATCAAGAACAGGCACTGCTCCTATGTCATAACCGTCCATATATTTAACAATATCATACACGCACATTCCCGATTTAACGTATAACATTTGTTTACCTTCAACGAATTTTTTTAATGTCGCCATTTTAGTACTCCTTTTATAGTACAATACTAATATATAAAATATAATTTTGAAATTCAATTCGCCAAGACGAATCAAAAAGTAAAACAAAAAGTCCTTTTAGTAAACCACTAAAAGGACTCTTTTGCTAATATTTTATTTAATCCGTTAAAATTATTACTTAACCAATGTCATTTTCTTAACATCAGCAAATCCATTTACTTCCAATTTATAGAAATAAACTCCACTCGAAAGATTCGATGCATTAAAGTCGACTATATAATTACCGGCATTCTTCACTTCGTTTACTAAAGTTGTAATTTCTCTTCCTAGTACATCGTAAATCTTTAAGGTAACAAACCCGTTTCTGGAGATTGAGAAATTAATTCTTGTTATTGGATTGAATGGATTCGGATAATTCTGACTGAGTGTGTAGTTCTCCGGAACATTTGTGGTTACTATCGGGGTGACTCCGGTTAATGGTGAACCATATCTTGAAATTCCGCCGTTGCTTCTTACTCCCCAAATTGTATTTCCGGTTCTGGCTTTGGTGAGATGGTAGAAACTTCCTGCCGGTGCAGTGTATTGAGTCGTCCAGTTTGCTCCGTTATTTGAACTGTAATATACAGGCGTTGACATTGGAGTTACCCACCATTCGGTTCCGCTGCCCGTTATTCCGGATACCGATGTTGCTACTGGTGATGTCAGACTGCTCCAGGTGCCGCCGCCGTTTGTTGTTACATATAATGATGTGCCTCCGGATAGTCCGACATTGTCGTTATTAAACCAGATTATATATGAATTGGTTGCCGGTGTGGTCTGCTGACCCCACGTCGCTCCGTTATCCGAAGAATACATTATAAACGCTGCATTCGTTCCAAACCAGATTTTGCTTCCGCTTATATAAAGCGAATTATTCCAGCCAGCTTGCGTCGTCGGTACATATAGTCCGGCTGAATCCCAGTTGCTTCCGCCGTTACTTGTTTTCCACAATGACCATCTGCCGCCTACAGGGTCACCCGTCATAAAGCCGTTGGTCGGGGAGGTCATATATACTGCATTCAGGAAGCCGCCTGTCTGAGACAGAACTTCTACCCAGTTCGTGCCGCCGTTGGTGGTTTTCCATACGTATGCGCCTGCACTTGGGTCTCCGATAACGATTGCATTATCGGCATCTATTCCCCAGATGTTATAAAGAGGATTTGCTACTGCAATATTACCGCTTACATTTACCCAGGTTTGTCCTTTGTCGGTTGTTCTCAATACTTTTCCTTGTGCTCCACATGTCCAGGCAATATTATCGTCAACCGCTGATACTGAATATAATGCAGTTGTTAAACCTGACGTTTGTTCGGTCCAGGAAGGAGGAGTTGATGGAATTGCTGTTCCGTATATTACAAAAGGCAATCCTTGCGGAGTTGTACCGTCCAAACCGGGAGCCCAACCCGTTGGACCTTTTTGTTTACAGTTACCGGTTTGCAGTTGACCGGCTATTGTTCTCGGGGGAGCCCATGGACCGGAAGTTAGGGTACCGGCAAACTGTGCTCTCATCCAGTAAGTTCCGGGACCCAGTGTAACATTTACTGTATCTACAACTGCCATAATAGGTCTTTGATTATTTGTAAGTGCAGTCCCGGTTACCCTGTAAATATTGGTAAAGTAAGTACTCTTCATTTTGTTTCCACTCGTATCCGTTGTGTGAAGAGTTGACCCTACCGAATCGGGATTATTATTGTTGCCCGAAAATATTGCAAGTTTGCATCCAGTTATGGTTGAGGTTGTAGTTGACCCTGTTTGGTATGAAAAGAATTTAATTGAGTCAATCTGCCACTGAAAACCTTCGGGTACAACAAAGTCATCACCCATAGAATAGCCGGTTGACTGTGCCGCTCCGAAACCGTATAGTGTTCCACCGGTAGTAATTGCACTTGCATCTGCACCGCCAAATCCCTGTCCGGGGTGAGATACTAACTGGCTTGAATCACAAAGAACCGCATATGGATTATCACCGGGTACAGAAATTGGTGTCTTACTCCCGGTCATATTGGCATATTCCAATGTGTTTGTAGCCGAAGACAAATCACTAAGAGTAACCTCATCTTTAGGTCCGTCGTTTACTATATAACTGTAACCGAACAGTCCGATAATGAGAACTCCAAGCAATAGATAGGATAGTTTTTTCATTTTTGTTCTCCTTTTTTGGTTTATGAATAATTATTTAAACAATTAAATGTATAAAAAGTTAACAATATTATTATTCATTGTCAAGAAACAAAAATATCATTTACTAAAAAAAAGAAGTTATTAGGGGTAATAGTCAAATGATATTATACGGTGATTTATCGGTGGAATTATGATTTATACAATATAAAGTTGAAATATAAATGATTTATTCGGTTTACCGATTAATAATAAACTAATTATAAGTGTATTTTGCGGCATTCTGGATTCTCTTTTCAATCGAGGGGTGAGAGTGAAAAAGGAATTCCACTATTTTATTGGGGGTTTTATAGGAAAGGTTTTGTTTAGATAGTTTTTCCAGAACTGATATATAAATATCTGCTTTTTTTATTACAGAAAGAGAAAATTTATCGGCTTCCCGTTCATATCTTCTTGAAAGTATGTTTGAAATAGGTAAAGTCAACAATCCATACCCGGACAAAAGTAAAGCAAGCACGGGCAATGCGGAAATCTGCTGAATATTTACATAACCCGAAATTGACACAAAATATTGATACAAAACAGAAACAGCATATAAACCCGAAAATGTAAGAACAAATGATAACGCTATTAATTTTAAAATATGTTTTTTCTTGTAATGTCCAGGTTCATGTGCAAAAACCGATAAAATTTCATCCTCTGTAAAATTATCCAGCAAAGTATCTGATATAATAATCCTTTTGGCTTTTCCAAGTCCTGTAAAGGCAGCATTTGCCTTTTTTGTATTCTTACTGAAATTAAATGAATAAATCCCCTTTATACTTATATTATTATTCAGACATAAATCGGATATTTGTATTTTCAGAGACTCGTTATCAAGCGGTTCAAATTTATAAAAGAGCGGAAATATTAATAATGGTGCAAGTCTGCCAAGCAATAAAGAAAACAAAAAAATAAATAATCCAAAAATAAACCACCAGTACTCCCCAAACTGACTTATAGTAAAATAAAACCCAATTAAAATCGGAGTTCCAATAATCATAGCAATGAATGACGACTTAAGTTTCTCCTTGATATATAACTTCTATGCCTGGTTTGATAATTTATATTTATGCTTGACTTTAGTTTCGAGAATAAATTCTGAATAGATATTGACAGGTGTGTTTACGGTACTAAAAATCAAAAACGTTATGAAGCAAAAAATCAGAAAAGCCGGATAAGAAACAGATGCAATCGTATATGAAAACTTTTCCAATCCCCTGAAAAAATCCAATAAAATAAGTAATATGAGCAAAAGAAAAATAAAAACGAACTTAAAAAAGTAAATACTAGTTTTTATTTTTGCATATTTTTTAGCCCTTTTTTGTATTTCGCTCATAAAATACCAATCAAAAAACCAAACTTACAGAACTCGAAATCAACACGTAAAGAACCCAGAGTCCGAAGACAACAGGAAATGTAGCTGAATATTTCACGTTGCCAATTTTCGATAGTCCGACTGAAACAACTGCAAAGTACCAAATAGTAATAAAGTCAAGTTTTAGAAAAAGCGTGTTTAAGAATTCACCAACTGTTTCCTTTTTAAAGACAGCCGCCAGTCCGACACTGGATATCTCTCCAAGAAGAATTGATAAAAAGGTTGCTAAAAGACTCCCGATTGCAGATATTAACATAGCAAGACCAAGAACATTAAGGATATTAACATATAAAAACTCTCCCTTAAATATCCTTAAAGCCAGCATATACAAAAGGCTCAATAGAAAAAATACAGCAATCTGAACAAAAATCGGAACAACCAGCATAGTAATAATCATAATAGGATTATTCGGATCCATAAACTTTTGAGTTTGTTCCAGTGTAATATCCGCTTGTTCTCTTGTCATTTTACCGCTTTTGACATCTTTTTCAAATCTCTCTTCAATCTTTTTTAACTGTTCGTCCATTACCTTATCCATCAGTTCGCTGTCGGAACGAAAGATTAATGTTGCTATTATTCCAATAACGATTGAAATAATAAAAGGTAAAACCCAATATGATTTTCGAGGAGTTTTGGAAATTGTATAAAAAGTATTTCCGGGTTCCGTAAAAACTCCGACCATTGCTTCTGCTGTTGTAAGAGGCTGTGGTTTTTCTTCCGGATCAAAGTCGGGTTGTAATGATTGGTTCTGATTCAGGATTTGTTCTTCACTAACGTCAGGCATAATATTTTATTTATATAAATTGTTACTAAAAATATATTTTTTAACTTTTGGTACAACAAGGAAGTCTATTGATTTATTAATTTTTACATAATTTCTAATCATAGATGAGGAAATACCGAGAATTGGGGTATTCAGCATAATTATCTTTTTAATATATTTTCTGCTGACTTTGGAA